>Ga0247611_10001469_pt1 | contig 41628 bp, 32 predicted proteins | sample 177DNAGHGhighgp2_FD_192422 | JGI IMG/M metagenome (GOLD analysis project Ga0247611, IMG submission 192422) | Sheep rumen microbial communities from Palmerston North, Manawatu-Wanganui, New Zealand - 1770 DNA GHGhigh gp2 | ecosystem: Host-associated > Mammals > Digestive system > Stomach > Rumen... | reverse complement strand
GGGCTTCGTATCGACGGGGAAGGTGAAATCGGTCTTCGTCACTCCGTCACCATAGATGGTGCGGAAGTCGTCACGCATGGAGATCACGTGATAGCCAGCCTGTCGCCATTGGTCGCCCAGTGCGAGAGCCTTTTCACGTGAGGCATGGTCGTTCTGATCATCGTCAGCGATGAGCATGAAGGCGGCTGAGCGGTATTTGGGATTACTCAAAGTATAGTTGTGCATTGCCGCATCGCCACCACTATTGCCGAACGACAATACTGGTACTTTGCCTATCTCCTGCGTGATCTGCAGCACCTTGTTGGTCTTCAGGTTCTTGATGATGAGTTCGTCGGTGCGCACCAGATCCTCCTCACGACCGAAGGTGTGGTTCACACCTTCCTCTGTGCCCTGACTGCTGGAGCGTAGTTTCACGTCCATACCGATGACGCGGTTCGGTTCGATACCGATGCAATCGACAAGTGCTCGACAGATAAAGCGGTCGCTGCCAGAGACCACATAATAGGTGAAGCCCTTGTCCTTCAGATACTCAAACACCTGGAGCATGGGCTTATAGAAACTCTCTCCGTAGGTCATGCCCGAAAAACCGTTAGCAGGCATGTCAGCGTATGCCTTGACATAGGTGTCAAACTCTGCCAGCGTCATACCAGCGTATGCCTTGGCGGCAGCATAGGCGTGCTTCATATCGAAGTGGTCGGGCAGTTTCTTGCCGTTGCGTACGAAGTCCCGTATCTCCTGTGCCGTCTCCATCACATCCTTCGGAGCCTGGTAGTCGGCATCGTCCAATGCACGGTATTCCAACAGGTTGTACTCGAAATACGACGGATAGAGTTCACCGACGAACGTGCCGTCCATGTCAAACGTCGCGATGCGGTCTTCCTCACGGATGAAGTTCTTGGAGTCGGGGTTCGTCACGTCCTCTACGTACTCTTGCAGTGCCGTCAGTGCCTCACACTTGTTCCACTGCGTAAAATAATCCTTCGCCATCGGAGTAACGGCAGCAACATGATCGTCCTTAGAGCACGATACAAATACGCTGGTGCCGCAGAGTGTGAGGATGGTGGCAAATGTCCATAATTTGATTTGTTTCATATTCTTTATAATTGTAATTAAATGCCTTGAAGGTAAAGAAGTATTTACAAATACTTTTGAGTTTGTTGTGTGCAAAGATACAACTTTTATCTGAAAGGACAAAATGTGTACCTGAAAATTACACATCCGCATGAATGATGGAAGGGATTACGAGTTTCCTACCGACAAACTGGTCGTTTGTTACCGACTGACGGTGAGTTTGTTACCGAGAAACTCTGTCTTTCTTACGCGCGCGTGCGCGCACTATAAGTTTTTAAAACCTTGTCACCGTTGCCACCTTGCAAAACTATTTGATAATCAGTGGATTGTCGGTAACAACGAGGTGGCAAGGGTGACAACGATTGGCGATTTTGCTGATACCAGTGCCTCCGATTATGAAGAGTAAAGGCTTCGTTCATGAATGGTAAATTCTCCTATTCTTGATCGGAGGCATCCCTCACTTGAAATGGAGGCATCCCTCACTTGTAATGGAGGCTTACTATTCTTTGATAGCACTTTACGCCAGTCAGTTCTCGTCTGTCCGGATGTATGGGTTCGTTTGAGAAAACCAACATAAAATTTTGTTTTGTTCTTAGTTATTATTAATTTTGCAGTATGAATAGTAACAAGAGGCTGGTATCCCTGGACGTGCTGCGTGGTATGACAGTGGCAGGAATGATTTTAGTGAACAACGGGAGTGGTGACTCGTTCGAGATGCTGCAACACTCGGCATGGAACGGGTTGACACCTTGTGACCTGGTGTTCCCGTTCTTCCTGTTTATCATGGGTATCTCCTGTTACCTGTCGTTGTCGAAGACGCAGTTCGTACCCACAGCCCCTATTATATATAAGGTGGTGAGACGTAGTGTGCTGCTTTTTGTGATAGGTCTGCTGATCAACTGGTTCGGCAATGCCGTCTGGGGTGATCCTTTTGACTTTGCCCATCTGCGTTATTTTGCGGTCTTGCAGCGGATAGCCCTCTGCTATTTCTTCGTGTCGATGTTCGCCCTCTTTGTGAATCATCGCTATACGATACCAACCATCGTCCTGTTGCTCTGCGGTTACGGCATCCTGTTAATCGCGGGGGACGGTTATGCGGAGGATGCCCGTGTGAACATCTTAGGACGCACCGACCTGTTGTTGTTCGGCTATGACCACCTCTATCATCATACCCCCATTGACCCGGAGGGACTGTTAGGTACCATCTCAGGTGTGGCGCATGTGCTGATCGGGTTCTATTGCGGAAAACTGATCAAGACAGCGGGCTCCATAGAGCGGAAGATGATCGGGTTGTTTGCCGTTGGAATCGTGTGTGTGATGACTGGTTATCTGCTGAGTTACGGTCTTCCGCTGAACAAATGCGTATGGAGTCCGTCGTATGCGCTTGTCACCTGCGGACTTGCCGCGTCCCTGCAGGCACTGGCAATACTGGTGGTCGACTATCGCTCGTGTAATCCGCTTTATTACAAGGGCTTCCAGATATTTGGCATGAATGCCCTGATACTTTATGTAGGCAGTGAACTGCTTGCCATTGTGTTTGGGCGTTGGGGTGTCTCATCGTTTATCTACGATGTCCTGCACACGGTCATTTCCTCGTTGAAATGGTGCTCATTGGCATACGCCCTGACGTTTGTGGCTATCAATTTCGTCATAGGCTATGTGCTGTATCGTAAACGTATATTCATAAAACTATAGATATGCAGAAGATTTGTATATTCACAGGGGCTCGTCCTAACTTCGTGAAAGTGGCTCCCATCATCCGTTCCATCGAGAAGACGGAAGGTATTTCGTATCAATTAGTGTATGCCGGCAAGAGTGACGACCCGACGTTGGAGGACTCGTTGTTTGTCGACTTGCAGATGCCACGACCCGATGTGTTCTTAGGGGTGGACTGTGAGAACTTGAATGAACTGACGGGTAGGGTGATGTCGGAGTTCGAGCAGTATTTAGAGCAGCACGAGACAGATACCGTCATCGTGGTGGACGACCTCGCCTCGACGATGGCTGCCGCTATCGTGACGAAGAAGAGGGGGTTGCGCTTAGCGCACTTGGTGGCTGGTACTCGTTCTTTCGATATCCGTATGCCAAAGGAAATCAACCGGTTAGTGATTGACGGTTTAAGTGATTTACTGTTTACGGCAGGCACCAGTTCAAACAGTATTGCGACACGTGAGGGTGCTGAGATGCACAAGATATATATGGTGGGCAATATCCTGATGGACTCGTTGCGCTACAACCATGACCGCTGGCAGCGTCCAGCGTGCCTGGAGGGTATCGGGGACGGTGAGTATCTTGTCTTCACCATCAACCGCAAGGCACTGCTCGCCGACAAGGAGAACCTGCAACGAATGCTCGATGCCATCATGGAGGAGGCAGGCGACATCCCAGTCATCGCCCCTCTGCGCCCTTCCGTCACCGCTCAACTCTCGACTCTCAACTCTCAACTTTCAACTCTCCACTCCCTCCCATACCTGGAGTTCGGTTACCTGACATCCCATGCCAAGGGTATCATCACCGACTCTGGTAATGTCGCCGAGGAGGCTACCTTCCACCATGTGCCTTGTATCACCCTGAATAGTTACACGGAGCATATTGAGACCGTGAAACAGGGGACGAACGAGTTGGTAGGTGAGGATGCCGGGAAACTGCGTGACGCCATGCGTCGTCTGGTGGCAGGCGCGTGGAAGACAGGTAATTTGCCCGACCGTTGGGACGGCAGGTCGGCGGAGCGTATCGTACAGATATTACTTGGAATGAAATGAATCGTTAGAATTTAGAATAAGGTAACTATGTATAAAGTATCAGTTGTTACGCCCTTCCATAATGTGGATATGGGTATGTTTGAGAAATGCGCCGAGTCGATGCGTTGTCAGACAATAGGGTTCGAGAACGTGGAGTGGATCATCGTGGTGCATAATTGTGAACCGAAATACCTGCCGTTGCTGACGGAGATGTTCAAGAACGACCATAACGTCCTCATCAAGGAACTGAACGACGGTATGCATACACCGGCAACACCGCGTAACCACGGCATACAGTTTGTGACGGCGCCCTACCTGGGATTTCTTGACGGCGACGATAGTTATACACCCGACTGTCTGGAGGTGGCAAGGCGCGAGATGGTTGAGACCGGAGCGCAGGTGGTGACTTTCCGACGGGAGTATGAGTTGGAGAAGGAGACACTGCATCCGCATACGGAAAAGGTGATGTGGAACCAGACGGAGTGGCGCATCGTCTTGGACCGTGACCAGTTTCAGCAGGATAAGATGTTCAGTGGACTGTGGCCTTTCTCTACCTCACGCCTGTTTGACGTGGAGTTTATCCGCAAGAATAATCTCCTGTTCTCGAAGGACGTGCTCTGGGTGGAGGATGTGTGGCATACGGGCATGTGTCTCATGAAAGCCGACAGAGTGTGCTACCTGCCTCAGTTCATCGGCTATCATTATTTCATCAATAGCGGCTCTATCATACAGGATAAGAAGAAACCGATGGAGGACTTGCTGGAGTGCTTCAAGTCGGCAACACTCATCATCGACGACCTGACGGCACTGGGGGTTGACGTGAATGATACGGCGCAGACGATGTTCTCGCTGCTGACACAATACTACCTGGCATCTGACCTGACGGTGGAGCAGCGGCGCACACTGAGTGACATGGTACAGCCTTACCTCAAGCAGTTGCGCAAGATGACACCGTCGAAACTGCACTCCCCTGAAGAGTGCTACCTGAGTTACCATCTGCCTCAGGAAGTGCTTGGGAATCCCGAGAACCCGATGGACAGTCCGACACTGAAAGACGCCATGAACGGATGGTCGGACATGATGGAGATACTGCGTAACAATGCGGAGACGGACTACGGACAGCACTACCATTTTGACCAGGTGGAGAAACTGGCGGACTATCAGCGACTGGTGCCTCTGACCGACTATGAGAACTACAAGCGACTCATCGACCTGCAGACGAATATCGGTGAGAGCGGAATATTAACCACGGCACCCATGCGACAGTATCTGGTCAACCAAAAAGGGAGACGTTTCCCCTGTAACGATATTCATCTGCAACCCTACATGGAGAGTTTCGCCACCACATTGAAGGGACACCATAACCTGTTGGTAGCCATTGTGGGTCCTCGTAACAAACAGACCAATGACGGTTGTACGGTAGAGACACTGGAGAGTCAGATGGTGAAGAAGTATATGTGGTATTACCATTATGCTCGTGGCAAGAACCGTGCTGAATTCTCAATGCCTGACGACCTGTTCTTCAAGACTGATCCACGTGAGGAGATGCATACGATATGCCGCTATGCACTGCTGGATCGTGAGATAGACCAGATCGTGGCTCGCGACACCCGACGGGTGGTTGAAATGTTCGAATACATCACGACACACCGCACTGAACTGATAGCGGAAATACGGGAAAACGACGCGCAACGAGCCGACGAGGTGGCTGCTGCCTTCCAGTCGGAGCAACCCCTGGCAGTGGCACTGTGGCATAAACTGCAGCGTATCGTTGCCTTCGGTGCTGGTGAGTGCTATATAGCCACTACTCGCATGAAACAGTTTACGGGAAAGATACCCCACAATAACGGCTACTACTATACGGAAGAGACCATCTACGGTCGTGCCGTGGCTGACGATAGCGATATGTTCGAGACAGTAGCCTCGGGCAGTTTCCACGAGTATCTGCCAATGAGTGGGGGCAATGCCGCTACCGTGTTCTGTACGGATGCCAAAGTAGGACAACTCTACCATCTGGTAGTCACTAATAAAGCAGGACTGTATCGCTATGTCACTGACCATGTGGTGTCAATCAATGAGACACAGATGGACAAGATATTGTTCACGATATACTGAGTGGTCGCCATCCTCATTTTTAGGTATTTAGGTAGGAACTGTTGAAAAATAGAAGAATATTTCGTACCTTTGCACGAAATATCTGACAGACGATGAGATTATCAGACTTAAAGACTGGCGAGCATGGTGTCATTGTCAAGGTACAAGGACACGGCGGATTCCGTAAGCGCATCATCGAGATGGGCTTTATCAGAGGTAAAGAAGTGGAAGTGCTGTTGAACGCACCACTGCAAGACCCTGTGAAGTATAAGGTGATGGGTTATGAGGTCAGTCTGCGTCGTCAGGAGGCGGACATGATAGAGGTGGTGCCGCCTCCCGCCAAAGACAACCATTCCGGACAACCGAAAACGATGGTGGAGACTTTCACGCTCCATTCCAACGAGGAGAGCGAGGTGATCAACGTCGCTCTGGTGGGTAATCCGAACTGTGGTAAGACCTCTTTGTTTAATTTCGCGTCAGGTGCCCATGAGCGAGTAGGCAACTATTCGGGTGTTACGGTAGATGCCAAAGAGGGGTATGCCGACTTTGAGGGCTATCGCATCAAACTGGTCGACCTGCCCGGAACTTACTCGTTGTCTGCCTATTCCCCGGAAGAACTGTATGTGCGCAAGCAACTGGTGGAGGACACTCCTGATGTGATCATCAATGTCATCGACTCCTCGAATCTAGAGCGTAACCTGTATCTCACCACCCAGTTGATGGACATGCACCTGCGTGTGGTGGTGGCACTGAATATGTATGACGAGTTGGAGCAACGTGGTGACCACCTGAATATCGATACCTTGAGTACCCTGTTGGGTATGCCGATGGTGCCCACCTCTTTCAAGACCGGTTGGGGGCTCGACGAGTTGATGCACGAAGTGATCCATATCTTCGAGAACAGGGAGGGGCACGACCAGTACTATCGTCATATCCATATCAGTCATGGGCATGAGATAGAGGACGGTATCAGTCATATCCAGCAATTCCTGAAGGGTAATGACTTGCTCCGTCTGCGCTATTCTACCCGTTGGCTCGCCATCAAACTGCTGGAGAACGACAAGAAAGTGGAGGAGGTGATTCGGGTATTACCTGAGGCACAACAGATTATCTGGGCGCGTGACCTGGCGGCACATCGTGTGAAAGAGGAGACGGGTGACGATACGGAGACGGCTATCATGGATGCCAAATACGGCTTTATACGTGGTGCCTTGCAGGAGGCTGGCTATGAGATGGGACATAAGGATGACACCTATAAGGTGACCCATAAACTGGATGCGCTGATAACAAGTAAATGGCTGGGATTCCCCATCTTCCTTCTGTTGCTCTTCCTGATGTTCGAGGTGACCTTTGCCTTAGGACAATATCCGATGGACTGGATAGAGATGGGTGTCGAGTGGCTGGGTGACTTCGTGGGTAATCATCTGGCTGACGGTCCGCTGAAAGCGATGCTGGTGGATGGATGTATCGGTGGTGTGGGTGCCGTCATCGTGTTCCTGCCACAGATATTGATACTCTATACCTTTATCTCCTTCATGGAGGACTCCGGCTATATGGCACGTGCCGCCTTTATCATGGATAAGTTGATGCATGGTATGGGACTGCATGGTAAGTCGTTCATCCCCCTGATCATGGGCTTCGGTTGTAATGTGCCTGCCGTGATGGCTACCCGTACGATAGAGAGCCGTCGCTCACGACTGATCACCATGCTGGTGTTGCCTATGATGTCGTGCTCCGCGCGCTTACCTATATATATTATGATCACAGGTGCCTTCTTCGCCGTCAAGTATCAGGGACTGGTGATGATATCCCTGTATGTGGTGGGTATCATCCTGTCTGTGGTGATGGCACGTGTGTTAAGCACTTGGGTCATCAAGGGGGAGGACACTCCGTTCGTGATGGAGTTGCCACCATACCGTTTCCCGACGGCGAAGGCGATCTTCCGTCATACCTGGGAGAAGGGTAAGCAATATCTGAAGAAGATGGGTGGTATCATCCTTGTGGCAAGTATCATCGTATGGGCATTAGGCTATTTCGGGACGATGGGTGTCGCTCCCTCGTTGGAGGAGAGTTTCATCGGTATGCTGGGTAAGTTGATAGAACCTTTGTTCTATGCCCAGGGCTTCGACTGGCGACTGGATATCAGTCTGCTTGCCGGCGTAGGAGCAAAGGAGATCGTAGCATCTACCATTGGGGTGCTCTATGGGGATGGTGTCTACAACTTCACACCGTTGGTTGCCTATAGTTTCCTGCTCTTTGTATTGATATACTTCCCATGTATCGCTACTATTGTAGCCATCAAACATGAGAGCGGCTCATGGAAATGGGCAATCTTTGCAGCACTCTATACCACTGTGTTGGCGTGGATCGTCAGTGCCGCCGTCTACCAGATAGGTAGTTTGTTCTGATTACTCGTGGTGATAAGGCTCGCCTTTAATAATCGTACAGGCTCGGTAGACCTGTTCGGTAAAGGTGAGACGTATCATCTGATGACTGAAGGTCATCTTGGATAAACTGACTTGTTCGTTGGCTCTGGCATAGACCTCCTTGGAGAAACCGTAAGGACCGCCGATGATGAAGATCAGTCGTCGTGCCGTGTTGCGTTTCTGTTCCAGCCAACGGGCGAACTCCACACTACGGTATTCCTTGCCATGCTCGTCCAAGAGGACCACGGTGTCGGAGGGCTGTAACTGTTTGAGGATGAGTTCTCCCTCTGCCTGTTTCTGTTGTTCCTCCGTCAGACTCTTTGTATTCTTGAGTTCAGGAATAGTAACAACTTCAAAGGGCATGTAATGATTGATGCGTTCCACATAGTCATTAATGCCGGCAATAAAGTGTTTATTGACGGTTTTACCGACTTGTATCAGCAGGGTCTTCATCGTTGTCTTCTACGGCATAGATACTCTTGCCGTGATGTACAGGGCAGAGTGTCTCGTTCTTGTCGATAGGGGGATATTCGTCACGACGCTTGGGGTTCATGGGGAACCATCCCTTCTGTACGCGCTTCTTCTGAGAGAACAACTCACCGATGCCCCAAAGCGCGGAGGCACCGAACACGCCAATGACGGCGGACACAATTGGGTTCTCAATGAATAGGGCAGCCAGGATGCAGGCGATACCGATGATTAAATAGACGACCCAAGGACGGGTGCCCCAGTGATATTCCGTCTTAATCACGATAGGGTGCCATATCCCGATGGTCAGGAATGTGCAGATGGCAATAATGATACCTGTGAAATACATATCTGTTACTTGTTTTATCTTGTGGAATGGAATCCATCGAGGTTCTCATAACGGTGGCGCATCATCCGTTGATAGATATTGCGCATCCAATACGGTGTGGCAAGGGTGAAGGCGAGTCCGATGACGATCATCACACTGAAGGCGACAGTATCATTGAAGAGCGCCTGAAGGATAAGGACAAGGACTACAGGCACGAAGAATACAATGAGTTCGATGATCAGTTGGAGTTTGTTCTCAAACTGGTTCTTACCTGTGATCTTGTCATTTAAGGGTAGTGTCTGCTTGTTATAGACCGCCAGTTGGAAGAGCAGAAAGTATTCCGGTCCTGTGGTAATCAGCAGGTAGGCGAGAACCATCAGTAGGGAGAACTTGCCGGAGATGATAGGGGGGAGGAGCAGGAGGAAAGGCAACAGGACGATGGCGCAGTAGAAATAGTACTTGGCACGTAAGAGTGTCAGGATATTCTCCTCATGCACCATCAACAGGTCGATATAGTTGCCTTCGGGTCCCATCACCTTGACGAGGTTGACGGCACCGAAGAACACAAAGCAGTACAGGCACCACATATTACGGGCAAAGCCTCCCGTATAGGCATCAGTATAGGCGATCATCAAGGAGAGTATAGTGATGATGACGACACCCTGGATGAAACGGGTGCGGATAGCCTTGTTGCGCATCGTACTCTTGATCTCCAGTTTGAGGTATTCACCGATCTGACCGAAACGGTTGAGTGCCGTGAACTCGGAGACGTGCTTCAACTTGGTCTTCTCATGTTTGGATATCTCGTCATATATCAAGTGCATCTGCAAAGTGCGGTTGATGAGGAACAGGACGACAAAGAGGACGGCAAAGAGGGCGAACGCATACCATGAGAAAGCGTACTCCCCTAAGAAATCGAATACCTGGTCGAAGAGTTTGTCGGCTGACTTGTCGGGCAACAGGATGAACGGCAGTACGAAAGAGCCATAGAAGACAATAGGCAAAGCCCACCAGAACATGTTGCGGTTCACCAGTGTGCGCACCAGCAAATACCATTGGCTGTTGGTCAGTATCATCAGATGAAGTAACAGCAACATACCGAGTCCTTGTAGAAGTGTCATGCTGCCACAGACACAGATGAAGGTATAAGGCAGGAACAGCGCCATCCATAACAGGTTGCTGATGTCGAAGAGTTGCGATACTAAGAAACAGTCGACAGCCGTGTATTTACTGATAGGCATCAGCAGATAAGGCTTGACAAGCATGACGGGAGTCTGTTGTGCCATGAAACGCCCGAAGAAGTCGAGTAGCAGCACAAAGGGAAGGATGAAAAACAACATCTGGTATTCATCCTCTTTCGCCGCCACCCATCCTAAGAAGGTGCCGATGGCAAGGAAGTAAACTAAGAAGAAGGCTAATCCCAGATAGGCAAAGAACTTACCATACTGGTTAGCCTCAAACATCACATTACGTTTCTCGCTTAACTTGTTATTCTTCCGAAGCAAACGGAATAGTTGAAGTTTATTCATGTTATCTCAAATCTATGATTTCTGCGTTAGGGTAGGACTTGGGGCTGAAACGGAACATACCGTCGGACAGTTTCGCCTTCTTGAAGTTAGACACGGTGATCGTAGTCCATTGCTTGTTCTGCAGCATACGGATCTGGGAAGGGACGTAGGTCTGTTTGTTGATGGTAATCACCAACTCAGTGATACTCTTGCCTTTCCCTTTCAGGGTGACAACGTGACTATTCCCACTGGTAGTCATTGTAGCGGTATATCCCTGCTTGTACATATAAATAAAGTTATAGGGATTAATCGCCTGCAAGTCGGCGGCAGAGGGATTATTGACATTCACCTCGTCGTTCTGTTTGACATACGTCCATTGTGTCTTACCGTCAAACCAGACGATAGCCTCGTTGGTGGTGGTATGGAACTTGCGTCCCTTGATGTATATCGTACCACTCGTACTACCATATTGCTTACTGTTGATACTAAAAGAAGCCTGTACGCCACTCTTATGAGCAACGACACTCGCTGTCTTGTCAAGGACCGACTTGGCGGTCTGTCCGTATGATGCCAACGCAAAGAGCAGCATCAAGAATGTGATCCTTATCTTCTCCATTGACTTAATAAATTATCAAGACTCATTTCATCTTGTATCAGTACCTCACGTGGTTTGGAGCCATGAGCGGCACCTACCACACCAGCCTTCTCCAACTGGTCCATCAGACGACCGGCACGGTTGTAGCCAATCGCGAATTTACGCTGTATCAGACTCGTCGAACCGCTCTGGTTGATGACAATCAGACGGGCGGCATCCTCAAACATCGGGTCAAGGTGCTGCATATCCACATCGGCTGCCTCACCCATCTCGTCATCAGGCATGTCAGGCTCTGGCAACTCAAAGGCAGAGAGGTAACCCTGCTGCTGGGCGATAAACTGGTTGATGCGCTCCACCTCAGGAGTATCCACGAAGGCACACTGTACACGGACAGGTTCGCCACCGTTGAGGTAAAGCATGTCACCACGTCCTATCAACTGCTGGGCTCCCGGACGGTCGAGAATGGTACGGGAGTCAATCATGGCACCCACACGGAAGGCAATACGACTCGGGAAGTTCGCCTTGATAGTACCCGTGATGATATTCGTGGTAGGACGTTGTGTGGCGATGATCATGTGGATGCCCACGGCACGTGCCAACTGGGCGATACGGGCGATAGGCAGTTCCACCTCCTTGCCAGCAGTCATGATCAAGTCACCGAACTCATCGATAACCACCACGATATAAGGCATGAACTTATGTCCTTTCTCTGGATTCAACTGGCGGTCGATGAACTTCTTATTGTATTCCTTGATATTACGTGCCTGTGCTATCTTCAACAGGTCGTAACGGGTATCCATCTCCTTACACAGTGAGTTCAGGGTGTTAACCACCTTCTTGACATCGGTGATGATAGGCTCCGCGTCGTCATCAGGGATTTTGGCAAGGAAGTGTTTCTCAATACTTGAGTAGACACTGAACTCCACCTTCTTCGGATCGACGAGCACAATCTTCAACTCGGCGGGATGCTTCTTATATAATAAAGAGGTGATGATGGCGTTCAAGCCGACAGACTTACCCTGACCAGTGGCACCAGCCACCAACAGGTGAGGGGCTTTGGCAAGGTCGAACATGAAGACCTCGTTGGTAATCGTCTTACCCACCGCACACGGCAGGTCCATCGTCGTTTCCTGGAATTTCTTTGAGTTAAGAATCGATTCCATCGATACAATGCTGGGCTTCGCATTCGGTACCTCAATACCAATCGTTCCCTTTCCGGGGATAGGGGCGATGATACGGATACCCAAGGCAGAAAGACTCAGGGCGATATCGTCCTCCAAGTTACGGATACGAGAGATACGCACACCAGGAGCAGGAGTAATCTCGTAAAGGGTGATGGTAGGACCGACGGTAGCCTTGATACTACTAATCTCCACCCCGAAGTTACGCAGCACGTCCACAATACGGTTCTTGTTTGCCGTCTGCTCTGTCATGTCAATATACGGTTTACCGTCGTCATCGTATTTCTTCAATAAGTCGAGGGTCGGGTAGCGGTAGTTCTCCAGGTCACGCTTGGGATCGTATGGAGTCGTGATGTCGCCATACTCGCCCACGAGGTCCTTACCGCTTGCTGTCTCCTCCTTCTCACCAGTCTCAACAGTCATCTCCACACCAGTGGTGTCTTTCACTGGAATGACATTATCTGCCACAACAGGTTCTTGCTTGTCGTACACAGATAAGGGTTCTCGCACCTGTGCTTCCTCCTGTTCGAATTCAACGGTCTGTTCTTCGGGATCGTCAAATACCGTCGGGTCCTCTAAGGTCTCTATAGGCTGCTTGTCGTCCGAGTCACCCTTACCGATATTTATTTCCATCGGTATCTTTTTCAGATAGTGCAACGGATTGAATATCTTACGGATGATAATGATGGTCTCAGCACTCAGGTATATAAGGAACGCAATGGCAATAACTCCCAATAAGAAGGTAAGCCCGGGTGCTCCTACCAACCCCTCTAATAGATCACAGATGGCTAAACCGTGATCGCCACCGGGGTTGAAATGGGAGTCGATGAAGAATGGTGTCAGGAATTTGGCGAAAGTCACGGAGGACCATATCATAATGAGTGCCAGTCCCATGAACCATTTGATTAAGTTGACCTTATACGCTCTCATCAAATTGACTGAGATTAACAGGATGAAAAGAGGAATGAGGAAAGCGGGTAATCCAAAGCAACGCTTGATAAAATACCAGGAACTATAGGCTCCTAATGAGCCACAGGAATTCTGGAACTCACCGTTTTGGTTGAGCACCTCCCCGTCCTTGGGTGTCTCTATCATGCTCTGGTCTGCGGCACCTGTCGTGAAATAGGAGATGAATGCCCATATCAGGTAACCTGCCACAAACAACAAAAGGAAACCCAGACAGAAATTCAGACGCTCGTTGTGGAATATCTTGTCAATGCCTAATGCCTCTTTGAAAGAGGTCGCAGTGGTTGTTTTCTTTTTCTTTGCCATAGTTTTCTTTTAAATAATGTGCAAAAGTAATTGAAAAAACTCAGAAATCGCCATAAAATCGTCTTTTTTTTTGTATTTTATCGTATCTTTGCACCTTGTAAACAAAAGTTTGATGAAAAAGATTCTATATAGCAAATACGATAAGACGAAAATCGGCACCCTGCCAAGGATCATCTTCGAAGGAAGGATCGTAGTCGTTGTCACTGCGAAGGAGGCGGAGAAAGCCGTCGAATTCCTGCTCACACAAAACATCATCGGCATAGATACGGAGACACGCCCTTCATTTAAGAAAGGGAGGGTCAACCAAGTGGCACTACTGCAAGTTGCCACACATGATGTCTGTTTCTTATTCCGCTTGAACCTGATAGGTATGACGACAGCCGTTAAGAGACTCCTGGAGGACACCAAGGTCCCTAAGATAGGCTTGTCGTTGCATGACGATCTGATGATGCTGTCAAAGCGGGGCGATTTCAATCGGGGAAATTTCATTGACCTGCAGGATAAAGTCAAGGAGATCGGCGTTGAGGATATGAGCCTGCAGAAACTCTTTGCCAATTTCTTCGGGCAGCGCATCAGTAAGCGTGACCAACTCTCTAACTGGGAGGCAGATGTGTTGAGTGACAAACAGAAGATTTATGCGTCGACTGACGCATGGACTTGTATTTTGCTTTATGAGGAGTTGATGCGTTTAGAGCAGACAGGAGATTATGAACTGATAAAAGTAGAGCATGAAGTACAAAAAGATACAGTTACGGAAGGGAAAGGATGAAAGCCTTCGTCGTTTCCATCCTTGGGTCTTCTCTGGTGCTATCCAACACATGGAGGAGGGCATTCAGGAAGGTGAGTTAGTGCGTGTCGTCACTTTTGAGGGCGATTTCATCGCAGTCGGACATTATCAGCAAGGTTCTATTGCCGTTCGAGTCCTGACCTTCTCTGATGTCGAGATCGACCGTGAGTTCTGGTATTCCCGCTTGCGGTCGGCATTACAGATGCGTCTTGACATCGGTATCGCCGATAACCCTCGGAACAACACCTATCGCTTAGTGCATGGCGAGGGCGACCATCTTCCTGGTTTGATTATTGATGTCTATGGGAAGACAGCCGTGATGCAAGCCCATTCCATCGGTATGCATCTGATGCGCAAGGAGATAGCGAAGGTCCTCGTTGAGGTGATGGATGCCCGTATCGCTCATATTTATTATAAGAGTGAGACCACACTCCCCTTTATGACGGAGGAGGACATGAACGGTTTCCTCTATGGCGGCAGTGATGATAATATCGCCTTGGAGAACGGACTGAAGTTCCGTGTCGACTGGCTCAGGGGACAGAAGACAGGTTTCTTTGTCGACCAGCGCGAAAACCGTTCGTTGCTGGAGCAGTATGCCAAAGGAAAACGTGTGCTGAACATGTTCTGCTATACAGGTGGTTTCTCGTTTTATGCCATGCGAGGCGGTGCTGAGTTGGTACACTCTGTCGATAGTTCAGGAAAGGCAATCGCACTTACCAAGGAAAATGTCTCATTGAATTTCCCGGGTGATGCCCGCCATGAAGCCTATTGTGAGGATGCCTTTAAGTTCTTGGAGGGAATCGGTAAACCAACCACTGACAGCCAACAGCCTTCCGTGTCCTATAACCTCATCATCCTTGATCCACCAGCATTTGCCAAGCACCGTGGTGCCTTGCATAATGCTTTGAAAGGTTATACCAGGCTGAATCAGAAGGCTTTTGAGAAAATTGAGAAGGGGGGCATCCTCTTTACGTTCTCTTGTTCACAGGTGGTGACGAAGGATCATTTCCGCAATGCGGTATTTACTGCGGCTGCACTTGCCAAGCGCAAGGTCCGCATCCTGCACCAGTTGCATCAGCCTGCCGACCATCCGGTTAATATCTATCATCCAGAAGGGGAATATCTAAAGGGATTAGTTCTCTATGTTGAATAAAGTAAGAGATTACATTAAGAAGTATAAACTGCTTGATACTAACGAGTTATATCTTGTTGCATTAAGCGGTGGTGCTGATAGCGTCGCTTTGTTGTTGCTACTCGATGAAATGGGGTATCAAACGCATGCGATCCATTGTAATTTCCATCTTCGTGGGGAGGAGTCTGACAGGGATGAACGGTTTTGTGAGAGTCTCTGCCAACAGAAAAACATCCCATTCCATCGCGTCCATTTCGATACGTTGATGTATGCCGAAACACATAAGGTTAGCGTTGAAATGGCAGCCCGTGAACTCAGATATCGCTATTTCGAGCAACTAAGAAATGATATCGGGGCTGCTGGTGTCTGCGTGGCTCACCATCGTGACGATGCGGTAGAGACGGTATTGCTGAATCTGGTCCGTGGAACAGGTTTGCGAGGTCTGACGGGTATTCAGCCCAAGAACGGCAATATCCTCCGTCCGCTATTGTGTCTCTCAAGAAAAGAGATAGAAGCGTATCTGAGAACGAAGGGGCAGGAATATGTGACCGACTCTACCAATCTGGAGGCTGACGTGCAGCGTAATGTAATCCGCTTGAAGGTGTTACCATTATTGCAAGAACTGAATCCTGCAGTGTCGGAGAATATACAGCGGACAGCGGAAAATCTGTTAGAAGCACAACAGGTATTAGATGCGGTTAGTAATCTGTTTGATGATGTTAAAGAGTTAGAACTAAATGAGTTAAAGAAATTTGGTTCAAGTGAATATATTGTCTATCAATGGGCAAAACAATACGGATTCAACGGCGCACAAGTAAGGCAGATCATGGAGGCAGAGACGGGTCGTGTTTTCTCTTCTCCTGCGGGTTATGACTTGTTGGTCGACCGTGGTAGACTACTCGTTGAACCCTCGTTAAAACCGATGAAACCGTTATTGATTCCAGAAGAGGGAACCTACGTGCTGGACCACCAGATGAGACTCTCGGTGAAGAAAGAGCCAGCCTGGATATCGAAAGATGCAGCCATCGCTACGGTAGATGCTTCTAAGGTGCGCTTTCCTTTGACTGTCAGACGAGTGGAGGAAGGTGATGTGATGCAGCCATTCGGTATGGAGGGGCGAAAACTATTGAGTGATTTGATGACTGACCGTAAGATGACGTTATTTGAGAAGCGCCGTCAGTTGGTGGTGACAGATGCGGATCATCAGGTTGTTTGGCTCGTTGGCATTCGTATCGACCACCGTTTCCGGGTTTTAGATACCACGACAGAAGTGCTTACTTTGTCCCAAAAACATGTCTGAGTTTTAGGTATTGTCAGTCCGGGTGCCTCGGACAGTCTGTTCCGGTACTTCGGATGCCCCATTCTGGGTATATGTATACCATGTACCAAGATTATGTATACCACGTGCCAAGAATACGTATACCTTATGCAAAGCATGTCTGTTCTGCATCTGGGGCATTGCTATTCCCGATTATGATGAGGCAATGCAACCTTAGGTGCAGGATTAAGTGCAGGAAAAAGATACGTAACCAACTGATAATCAGCAGTGGGTGCAGGAAAAGCGGAATTATCTTGAACTGGTGTGTAAATATAAATATGATTAAAGTTGTTTGTTATTTCATTTTTTATTTGTATCTTTGCACGTTCATTTAAGCAAAGCGTAAAAACAGACAATAATTTATGGGAAAGAGATTCGCCGAGCATGGCGGTTTGAACTTGACGCAGGTAAACAATGACATCCTGCAGATATGGAAGGAGAAGAATGTGTTCCTTCGCTCTATAGAGGAGCGTGAGGGTTGTCCTCAGTTTGTGTTCTTTGAGGGACCTCCCTCGGCAAACGGTCATCCAGGTATTCACCATGTGCTGGCACGTTCTATCAAGGACACTTTCAACCGTTATAAGACCATGCGTGGCTACCAGGTACACCGCAAGGCTGGTTGGGACACCCATGGACTGCCTGTCGAGTTAGGTGTGGAGAAGGAACTCGGTATTACCAAGGCTGATATCGACAACAAGGAGTCAGCGCGCTATATCTCTACAGAGGATTATAACCTCAAGTGTCGGGAGAATGTGATGATGTACACTGCCGAATGGCGTGAACTGACTGAGAAGATGGGCTATTTCGTCGACCTTGACCATCCTTATATCACTTATGACAACAAGTATATCGAGACCCTTTGGTGGTTGTTGAAGCAGTTCTACCAGAAAGGACTGCTCTATAAGGGCTATACCATTCAGCCGTATTCTCCAGCCGCAGGTACTGGTCTGTCATCACATGAGTTAAACCAGCCCGGTTGCTACCGTGACGTGAAGGACACCACCTGTACGGCACAGTTTAAGATGAAGAATCCGAAACCCGAGATGACCGAGTGGGGAACCCCTTATTTCCTCGCATGGACGACGACACCTTGGACTCTTGCCGCTAACTCTGCACTCTGTGTTGGTCCGAAAATCGACTATGTCGCCGTACAGACCTTCAACCCCTATACGGCAGAGCCGATCACCATCGTGATGGCAGAGGCTCGTCTGAACGCTTATTTCAAGGAAGAGGGTAAGGATGGTGATCTGAATGTCTATCAGGCAGGTGACAAGGTGATTCCTTGGAAGATTGTCGGACATTACAAAGGTACGGACCTCGTCGGTATGGAGTATGAGCAGTTGATGCCTGCCATCAAGCCGATGGGTGACGCCTTCAAGGTGATACCCGGTGACTATGTGACGACCGACGACGGTGCCGGTATCGTGCATATCGCTCCTAACTTCGGTGCTGACGATGCCTTTGTGGCAAAGAAAGCAGGGATCTGTCCTATCGTGCTGATAGACAAGAAAGGGGCAGAGCGTCCTGTTGTGGACCTGCAAGGTAAGTATTTCGTCGTAGATGACCTTGATGCCGACTTCGTGAAGAACTATGTGAATGTCGAGGAGTGGAACAAGTTCGCTGGACGTTACGTGAAGAATGCCTATGACGACACGCTGACCGACAAGGATGAGACACTGGATATCTCTATATGCATGGACTTGAAGGCTCAGAACAAAGTGTTTAAGATTGAGAAGCATGTGCATAACTATCCTCACTGCTGGCGTACCGATAAACCCGTGCTTTACTATCCGTTGGATTCGTGGTTTATCAAGAGTACAGCAAAGAAAGAGCGCATGAGTGAGTTGAACAAGACCATCAACTGGCAGCCAGAGTCAACAGGTACAGGTCGTTTCGGTAACTGGCTCGACAACCTGAATGACTGGAACCTGTCACGTAGCCGTTTCTGGGGAACACCGCTTCCCATCTGGCGCTCAGAGGATGGCGAGGAAATCTGTATCGGTAGTGTGGAGGAACTCTACAACGAGATAGAGAAGGCAGTGAAGGCTGGTGTTATGTCGTCAAACCCACTGAAGGAGAAAGGTTTTGTTCCTGGTGACATGTCACAGGAGAACTATGATAAGATAGATCTTCACCGCCCCTACGTCGACTATATCTTCCTTGTGTCTCCAACAGGTAAGAGAATGAAACGTGAGAGCGACCTGATTGACGTGTGGTTTGACTCTGGTTCTATGCCATACGCACAGATTCACTATCCCTTTGAGAATCGTGATGCCATCGACCAGAATAAGGCATTCCCCGCAGACTTCATCAATGAGGGTGTGGACCAGACCCGTGGATGGTTCTTTACGCTGCATGCTATCGCCACGATGATTTTCGACTCTGTTGCCTTTAAGAATGTCATTTCCTCCGGTCTTGTACTGGATGCCAAGGGTAATAAGATGTCCAAGCACGTCGGTAATGTAGTGAACCCGTTTGAGATGATTGAGAAATACGGTTCTGATGCCGTACGTCTGTATATGATGACGAACTCGGAGCCTTGGGACAACCTGAAGTTTGACCCAGAGGGTGTGGATGAGATACGTCGTAAGTTCTTCGGAACCCTTTATAACACCTATTCCTTCTTCGCGTTGTATGCCAATGTGGATGGCTTTGTTCCGTCTGTTGCTGTGACACAGCAACAGTCAAGACCAGAGATCGACCGATGGATACTGTCGTCACTGAACACCTTGATCCAGAAAGTGACGGCAGAGTTGGAGAACTATGATCCGACCCGTGCCGGTCGACTCATTGATGCCTTTGTCAATGACGACCTGAGCAACTGGTATGTCCGTCTGAACCGTAAACGTTTCTGGGGTAAGGAGATGAGTGGTGACAAACGGTCTGCCTACGACACGCTCTATACCTGTCTGTTGACTATCTCCAAACTGCTGGCACCATTCGCACCTTTCTATGCCGACCAACTTTATCGTGACTTAGGCGGTGAGAAAGACAGTGTTCATCTGGACGCATTCCCCGTTGCAGACGAGTCGATGATTGACAAGGACTTGGAGGCACGTATGGAGATGGCACAGAAGATCACCTCTATGGTACTTGCCTTACGTCGTAAGGTGAATATCAAGGTACGTCAGCCGCTGCAGGCGATTATGATTCCTGCGTCAGACGAGCAGAAACGACATATTGAGGCAGTGAAGGACCTGATTATGAACGAGGTGAATGTCAAGGATTTGAAGTTCGTGGAGGGTACTGGTATCCTGGTGAAGAAAGTGAAGTGTAACTTCCGTACGATGGGTAAGAAGTTCGGTAAACTGATGAAGAGTGTCGCCGCTGCTGTCGAGGCACTGAGTCAGGAGCAGATTGCCGAACTGGAAGCCAACGGGAAACTCACTATAGTTCCTGTAGGTACTATAGATCCTATAGAAATCCTCACCGAGGATGTAGAGATTATCAGCGAGGACATCCCAGGATGGCTCGTCTCGAATGAAGGTAACCTGACCGTCGCCCTTGAGGTCGAACTCACCGAGGGACTGAAACAGGAGGGTATGGCTCGTGAGATTATCAACCGTGTCCAGAACATTCGTAAGGACAGCGGTCTGGAGATTACCGACCGCATCCATATCATCCTCGCACCGAACGACGAGATACAGAAAGCGGTGGCAGGATATGGTGATTACATCATGACACAGGTATTAGCCGATGACATCACCATCGCGCCTAATGACGGTGTGGAAGTGGAGTTTGATGACTTTAAATTGAATATCCAAATAACTAAATCTAAATAATTATGGCAGACAAGACACGTTATTCTGATGAGGAACTTGAGGAGTTCCGTCAGATTATCAACGAGAAACTGGCACTTGCGAAGCGCGACTACGACCAGATGATGAATGTGCTGATGAACAAGGATTCTAATGATGTGGACGACACGTCTCCTACATATAAGGCATTGGAGGAGGGGAGTGCCACCCAGTCGAAGGAAGAGTTGATACAGATGGCATCCCGTCAGCAGAAATTCATCCAAGGACTGAAGGCTGCCTTGGTGCGTATCGAGAACAAGACCTATGGTATTGACCGTATCACGGGTAAGTTGATTCCGAAAGAGCGTCTGCGTGCTGTTCCCCATGCCACCTTGAGCGTGGAGTCAAAGATGGCAGGCAAGAAGTAAATGAAAGATAAGAATATCGCTAAACGCGGATGGATTGCTGTTGCAATAGTAATGGCAATCCTTATTGTCGACCAGATAATCAAGATTTGGGTGAAGACGAATATGACACTTCACGAGCAAATCGAGATATTCTCGTGGTTTAAGATTCTCTTTATCGAGAATAACGGAATGGCGTATGGCATGGAGTTAGGCTCCAAACTCGTTCTCTCCCTCTTCCGTATCGTCGCTATAGCCATACTTGGATGGTATATAGCCAGACAGGTGAGGAAGAAGGCACATTATGGGTATATCATTTGTCTGGCGATGGTGATGGCTGGTGCCGCTGGTAACATCTTTGACTCGATGTTCTACGGTCTTATTTTCAATGCGTCCTCGGAGTATTATACCTCTTACTTCGTCCCCTTTGGTACGGGCTATGCGCCTTTTCTCATGGGAAAGGTGGTGGATATGTTCTACTTCCCCTTGATTGTCACTACATGGCCTGACTGGGTACCGATGGTAGGTGGGAATCATTTTGTGTTCTTTAGTCCGATCTTCAACTTCGCAGACTCCTCTATCTCTGTGGGTGTTGTGCTCTTGTTATTGTTTTACCGTAAGGAGGTCAGTGAGATAGAGTTGTCATTTAAAAAAGAATCGAAAGCCGATGAGGAATAGTCTTGCCATAGTCTTCATGGTAGTATTTGCCATGGTAGGGTGTAAACCTTCCGTGCCGTCAGAGTATATCCAACCGGGTGACCTGGAGGATATCCTTTACGACTATCATGTGGCGCAGGCAATGGCAAACGAGTCACGGACGAGGAGTAGCGAGGAGAACGGTTATAACAGGAATGCCTATTTCCATGCCGTGTTGAAGAAGTATGATGTGTCAGAGGCGGAGTTTGACTCCTCTCTGGTCTATTATTATTCCCATGCCGAGCGTTTGAGAAGTATCTATCAGCGTGTCAAGGAGCGTTTGAATGACGAGGCGAAAGCGTTAGGCGCATCTGTTGGTGATATCAATAAATACTCAGCCTATAGCACCAAGGGTGACACGGCTAATGTATGGCAGAACGAGACCGACTTGCTGTTGACACCGCTACCTACCAGTAACCGCTATGATATATATGTGAAGGCTGATACCTCATATTATAAAGGTGATACCTTCATGTTCCAGTTTATGTCCGACTTTGTATACCAGAGTGGTTCCAGGGATGCGGTCGTATGTTTTGTCGCTAAATATGAGAACGACAGTACCACGCAAACCATCAGTCATATTTCCGTTACCGGACAGTCACAAGTGCGAATACCCCAGAACCGTGAGGGGACACTCAAGGAACTGCGTGGATTTATCTATCTGAATAACAACGACCGTAACAATGAGATACGCAAGATGTTGTTTATTAGTCAGATACAACTGATTCGCTTCCATCCTAAAAAGACTAAAGATGAACCAACAAACAACAGGACAATGCCGGCGGATAGCCTGCCCGGAACTTCTGACGCCACAAGGAACACTCCTAACACAACAGGTCGTGGAACTCTCCCACGGGATAGTATTAAGTTATTACCCTCTGAGAAAAGAACTCCCTTTCACCGAGTGGACAAGCAGCCGGTTGGCATTGAGAGAAAATAAGGAGGGTGAACTGACCCTCTGGGACGATAATAAACCAATGATATAAAGACAATGAACCTGAAAGTACGCTTAGCAGTCTTGAGTTTCCTGCAGTTTGCGGTGTGGGGAGCCTATCTGACTTGTATGGGCATCTATCTCAGTAAGATTGGTATGGGTAGTCATATCGGTTCATTCTTTGCCATGCAAGGGGTGGTATCCCTTTTCATGCCTGCCTTGATGGGTGTTGTCGCTGACCGATGGATTCCTGCACAGCGCCTTTTAGGCTATTGTCATCTCTTGGCTGGTACTTTCATGATCCTCGCTGGTTGGTATGGTATGCAGCATGGTGAGCAGGCGGAGTTCGGTGTTCTGTTTGGACTATATACTTTAAGTATTGCTTTCTATATGCCGTCCCTTGCCTTGTCTAACGCTGTTGCCTATAATGCGTTGACGAAGGCAGGTATGGATATCGTCAAGTCTTTCCCGCCTATTCGTGTTTTTGGAACGATCGGTTTTATTGTGACGATGTGGGTGGTCGATGTCTTGGACTATGAGCAGAACCAGAACCAGTTCATGTTAAGTGGTGCCCTCAGTATCCTGATGTTCCTTTATACCTTTACGTTGCCGGGGTGTCCTGTTAACAAGGGCAGTGGGAAGAAATCCTTTATCGATATATTCGGTTTACAGGCGTTCTCCCTCTTTAAGCAGAAGAAGATGGCGATATTCTTCATATTCTCTATTTTCCTGGGTGTCTGTCTGCAGATCACCAATGGTTTCGCCACTCCGTTTATAGACCATTTCAGTACTATGCCTGAGTATGCGGACTCTTTTGGTGTCAAGTATCCAGTAGTGCTGTATTCTATCTCACAGATCAGTGAGACATGTTGTATACTGATGATACCGTTCTTCTTGAAGCGTTATGGTATCAAGAATGTCATGCTGATAGCCATCTTTGCCTGGTTCTTGCGCTTTTTCCTGTTGGGAGCCGGAAACCCAGGTGATAAGGTGTGGATGTTCATACTCTCCATGATTGTTTATGGGGTTGCTTTTGACTTCTTTAATATCAGTGGCTCTTTGTTTGTCGATAAGGTCACGGATGTCACTATGCGGTCCCGTGCCCAAGGGGTGTTTATGTTGATGACCAATGGTATCGGTGCCACGGTAGGCTCTTTTGCCGCACAGGCGATTGTCAATGCGCATACAGCAACGGACGGTACCATAGCATGGAGAAGTTGCTGGGGTCTATTCGCTCTCTATGCGGTGATCGTTGGTGTTGTTTTCAATGTTGTTTTCCGTCCGAAGAAAGACGAGGTGAAGATATAAGATGAAAGAGACGCGTTATTTCTATGTTCCTGATGCGGTACAGGTGAATGAGTTACCTGCCGAGGAGGCATCCCACGCAGTGAGGGTGCTCCGCCTTGATGTTGGTGACGAGATGATGCTGATGGACGGACAGGGTTGCTTCTACCGTGCCGCTGTCACGATGGCGTCGAATCATCATTGTATGTATGCCATTCAGGAGACACTGCCGCAACAACGCCCATGGCAGGGACATATTCATCTTGCCATTGCTCCTACGAAACTGATAGACCGCATGGAGTGGATGATAGAGAAGGCGGTGGAGATCGGGGTGGATGAGATATCGTTTCTTGACTGTCAGTTCTCGGAGCGGAGAGTCGTCAAGACGGCACGGTTGGACAAGATCGTGGTCTCGGCGATGAAACAGAGCCGTAAGGCATGGAAGACGGAGTTGCATGAGATGGTGTCGTTCAAGGATTTCATCAACGTCCATCAGGAAGGAGCAAGGTATATCGCCCATTGCTATGAGGAGGTAGAGCGTTCTTTCCTGTTTGAGGATCTCAGACATCTGCCAGCCACAGAGTCTGTGACTGTGATGATAGGTCCTGAGGGTGACTTCTCTATCGACGAGGTGCACGAGGCGGTGGATCATGGTTTCCACTCTGTCCATTTAGGAAGCAGTCGACTGCGTACAGAGACGGCGGGACTCTCAGCAATCATGATGGCACAACTTAGTAAGTAATATATAAATAAGGTATATGCGACAGATATTTCTCCATCAGGTGCTACCACAGGTCTTTGCCCAGCGTGATGACCTGTCCTCTGACGTATGGCGTACGGAGGTGTGCTTTGAGCGTGGTAATTCCTACCTCGTCGAGGCAGAGAGTGGGATGGGGAAGAGTACGTTCTGTAGTTATCTGTTAGGCTATCGGCATGATTATAGTGGGCAGATCAGTTTCGATGATGCCGATATCAGTCATTTCTCCATTCCCCAATGGGTGGATGTGCGCCAACAGCAGATCAGTATGCTGTTTCAGGAGATGCGTCTCTTCCCGGAGTTGACGGCATGGGAGAATGTGGAGATCAAGAACCGGTTGACCTGTCAGATAGACCGTCCGACCATCGAGCAGTGGTTTGAACGGTTAGGCATTGCAGAGAAGTTACATGTCAAGGCAGGCATTCTCTCACAAGGTCAGCAACAGCGTGTCGCCTTTATCCGTACCCTTGTGCAGCCCTTCGACTTTCTTATTGTCGACGAGCCTATTTCCCATCTGGATGACAACAATGCCCAGTTGATGGCTGAGATGGTGGGGGAAGTAAAGGAGAAGACACAGTGTGGCGTGATAGTAACGAGCATCGGTAAGCAGTTACCGCTCGTTTATGATAAGATATTGAAATTATAAACAAAACTAAACGATATGAACAATCAGTATTGGCAACCAGAATTGGAGACAATGCCCCGTGAAGAGTTGGAGGCGTTGCAGGTGAAGAAACTTCGTAAGTCTATTGAGATTAGTCTGAAGTCCCCATTCTATAAGAAACGTTTGGGTGACTTAGGCATTACTCCCGATAGCATTCAGACCATTGCGGATATCCGCAAGATTCCGTTTACCACCAAGCAGGACTTGCGTGACAACTATCCTTTCGGACTGGTGGGTGGTGACTTGAAGGATGCTATCCGTATTCACTCAACAAGTGGAACGACAGGTCATCCTACTGTTGTTACCTATTCCCGTCATGATATCGACTCATGGGCAAATATGATTGCCCGTGATATGTATATGGTGGGATGCCGTGACACCGATGTGTTCCAGAACTCTTCCGGTTACGGTATGTTCACGGGAGGTCTGGGCTTCCAGTATGGAGCGGAGAAGTTAGGGGCTACTACTGTTCCTGCCGCTGCCGGTAACTCCAAGCGTCAGATTATGTTTATCAAGGACTTCGGAACGACCTGTCTGCATGCTATTCCCTCTTACGCCATCCGTCTTGCGGAGGTGTTTCAGGAGGAGGGCGTCGATCCTCGTTCAACGAATCTTCGTACACTCTTTATTGGTGCTGAGCCTCACACCGAGGAACAGCGTCGTCGCATCGAGCGTCTGCTGGGTGTCAAGGCATATAACTCGTTCGGCATGACAGAGATGAACGGTCCTGGTGTCGCCTTCGAGTGTCTGGAGCAGAATGGTATGCACCTCTGGGAAGACAATTACATCTTGGAGATTGTCGACCCCGATACGTTGGAGCCGGTACCTGATGGAGAGATTGGTGAGATGATCCTGACCACCCTCGACCGTACGATGATGCCTATCCTGCGCTACCGTACCCGTGACCTGACCCGTATCATTCCCGGTGAGTGTCCTTGTGGACGTACGCATCGCCGTATTGACCGTATCAAGGGACGTACTGATGATATGTTTATCATCAAGGGTGTCAATGTGTTCCCGATGCAGGTAGAGAAGATCCTTGTGCAATATCCAGGCTTGGGTAGCAACTATCTCATCACCCTTGACACGGAGGATGACAACGACATCATGACCGTGGAGGTGGAACTTGACGGTCTGAACACCGATGTATATCCTGAACTGCAGAAGATGACGAAGGATATCCAGCGTGCCCTGAAGGATGAGATCCTGTTGACTCCTCGTGTAAAACTCGTGAAGAAAGGCTCTCTGCCTGTCAGCGAGGGTAAGGCTGTCAGAGTGAAGGACCTCCGTCCTGGTCGTGGTTGATAATATATATATAATAAGGTATATATGAGAAAACTATTGTTATTAGGTGTCCTGTTGTCTTCGTTGTGCATTCCCTGTGAGGCACAACAGAAGATGAGGGATGTCTTTCTCCAGATGCCTGACAGTCTGTTTCCTTATCTGACGCAGAATAACCGCCTTGACTTCATCGATTTCATCGACTCAGGAATGAAGGCAGTGGTCAGTAATGAGTTTAGTGGTAAGAGTGAGATGCTTAGTCTTACTGACGAGGAAGTCACCCTACAAGTCAGTTCTGCACTGAAGGTCAAGATGCGCCTGATGCCGGTCAATGAGGCTGTTGACAGTTGCCGTCAGGTCATTTGTATGGTGAAGACATACGGAGAGGCGAATCCGGAAAGTAAGATAGAAGTATATTCCGTTTCATGGAAACCCCTTGACACCTCCAAATACCTGAGTCTGCCACATGAGCCGTATGTGGCAGATTTCATGGAGACTCCGTCTGAAGGGCTATGTCTACGACAGATGAATACCCTGGATGCTATTGCTTATGAAGAACAGAAAGTAGAGGCTCCTTGGTTAAAAAATATAGAATGGAAGCAATAATCGCTTAAAATACGTTAAATACCGTATTAGATGTTGTTACAACTCTTGCAGGGAGGAAATTTAATTCTTATATTTGCAGTGTGTTTTTCATGGTATTAGATTATTAAGGTTAATGAAAGATTGATTGTCGTGAGACAATCATTCTTTTTTTTGTGCCTATTCGTCAGAGCCTTAGGCAAGTGGTGAACATACCCTCAAACGTGGTGCTAAGGTCTATGGGTTGACGGAACAGACCGAACAGCGCACTACCGCTACCGCTCATGGCTGCGTAGACGGCTCCCTGTCGATAGAGTTGTTCCTTAATGGCGGCAAGTTCCGGATGAGCGACAAACACACTCTCCTCGAAGTCATTGATCAGTTCTCCCTTCCATGTCTCTACCGGTTGCATGACGATGTCACGACAGCACTTGTCAGGTATATGGGGGGTGATATGGGCAAAAGCCTCTTTGGTAGGTACAGGAATGTCAGGACGTATCACTCCCATATACCATCCACTGAGGTCGAGACAGATAGGAGTTAGTTGCTCACCGATGCCCTCTGCGTATGCGGGACGGTTGAGGATGAAGATGGCACAGTCGGCACCTAACTGGGCGGCATACCGGATCAGTTGCTCATCGGATAGTCCAAGGTGGAACTCCTTGTTCAATAACAACAGCATCGCGGAGGCATCACTGGAGCCGCCACCCATGCCTGCCTGTGTGGGAATACCCTTGTAGAGATGAGCATGCAGGCGGGGCAGTGCAGGGAAGTCTTTCTTTAACAACTGGTAGGCTCTCACCACAAGGTTACGCTGCTCGTCCCCTTCAATGGCGATATTTGTCACTTTGATGTCACAGTCTGCCACAGAAGGAAAGTCATCCGCCATAGGGAACACCTCCAGTGCGTCTTTAATACCTACGGGATAGAATACCGTCTGTAGGTTATGGTAACCGTCGGGGCGTCGTTCCACCACGTTCAGCCCGAGATTGACTTTTGCAATAGGGAATGTTATCATAGTCTTATTTCTTAATATCTTTTTTCAGTTTCTTGATTCTCCGTTGTGCCTCCATGGCGTCAGGATATAACTCCAGCGCTTTCTCATAGTTACGGATAGCCGCCTCGGGCATGTGTTCTCTCTCACACTCTTTACCCATCAGCACATACTCAGCAGCCAGACGTCTCAGTGTTTCCTCCTTACTGGCAATCACGCCCTCCAGTCGCTGACATTCCTGTTGTAACTTGGTGATAACACCTAACTTACGGCGTATCAGTCGTTGGGCGGCAGGTTTCTCTATGTCATAACGACTGTGGATGGCAAGGAAGAAATTACGCAGGAAACCGTCAAAGTCCTGACGGTCGAATGCCGCCACCGCATCATGGTATTCCTTATCCGCCTTGCTTTCATACATCGCCTGTTGTATCAGTTGTCCGTCGTTATAGCGGTGGGCAAAACTGACCACCTCGGCACGTACGAAGATGTCACTCTGTCGGATAGGCTCCTCCAGTGTGATACCCTCTAAGGAGGTGCAGCGGCTCAGGGCGACATAGGTCTGTCCACCGGCGAAAGCACCGCCCCCTGAGAAGTCGATCTTCACCTGTCGGAAGGTGAGTCCCTGACTCTTATGCACCGTGATTGCCCAGGCGAGTCGTAAGGGAAACTGGATGAAGGTGCCTAATTGTTCTTCTTCGATTTTCTGTTCCTTCTCATTGAAGGTGTAGCGCATGTTCTCCCATATTTCACGCTCTACATCGTATTCGTGACCATCTTCGTCAACCACTGTGATGATTCCTTCCTCCTCGTCAATGTAGATGACAACACCCAATGTGCCGTTAACCCAACGGCGTTCCTTGTCGTTCTTGATGAAGATAACCTGTGCGCCGGGCTTTACCTCCAGTTCCATCGGAGCGGGTAGGGAGGTCTCTGGAAACTCCCCAGTGATCGTGCCGTGAAACACTGAAGGTGCTCCATCCAGTTCGGCAAGCCGCTGCTCATTGATATAATCCACAGTGTCGCGACGAGTGGCGAGGGTGATGGCAAGATGATCGCCAGATTCTCTAGTATATTTAGAATCTCCAGAGACTCTCTCATTAATGGCTTTCAGGTCCTCCGCCGTTGTCTGGTTCTGACGGATGCGGTCCAGCAGACTGATAAAACGGGCATCACTCTGGCGATACACCTTTCGTAACTCAATACTTACTAATTGCATCTCCTGCCATACCTTTGCAGAGAAGAAATAAGCAGAGGCATAGAAGGGTTGCATCAACCGCCATTCGTCTTCCTTCACCACGGGCTCTAACTGGAAGATGTCGCCTACCAGTAATAATTGCTTGCCTCCAAAGGGTTCTCGCATGTTACGGCAGTAGATGCGCAGCACCTTGTCGATGAAGTCGATGATGTCAGCACGGACCATGGATATCTCGTCGATGATGATGAGTTCCAGTTCACGTAGCAGTTTCGTGGTGATACCGCTGTACTTCAGGGTCTTGCGGATATTACGGATATTATAGCGCGAATCGTTGGGTAACAATGGGTGGAATGGCAGTTTGAAGAACGAGTGCAGCGTCTGTCCGCCAGCATTGATGGCGGCGATACCCGTGGGCGCAAGGATCACGTGTTTCTTCTTCGTGTTTTGTGCCACATAGCGAAGGAATGTCGACTTACCCGTTCCTGCCTTTCCTGTCAGGAATAGCGAGCGACGTGTGTATTCGACAATCTGCAGTGCCTGTTGCCATTCCCGATTATCCGTGTCTATCTGTTGTGTAGTTCGCTTTGCCATTTCGTCTGCGAAGTTACAAAGAAGTAAGCAAAATGCCAAATTAATTTGCAATAATAAAGATTTATCCGATAAAAACAAATATGGATAGCAACCAACGCTGTAGAAGCACAACTAAAGATTCTTAAATTAATGGGGGTTATTTGTATAGTCGGAAGGATTTGATTAACTTTGTGGCTCGAATGACAGATAACACAAAAATAATAATGACCAACAAATAATTAGGAAAAGAATATGAAACTGAAAATTGCCGTTCTCCCTGGTGACGGAATAGGACCAGAGATTATGAAACAAGGCGTTGCCGTGATGGACGCCATCGCTGAGAAATTCGGACATGAGTTCTCTTACGAGGAGGCTCTTTGTGGTGCTCATGCTATTGATGCCGTGGGTGATCCGTACCCAGAGGCTACCCATGATGTATGCATGCGTGCCGATGCCGTATTGTTTGCCGCAGTCGGTGACCTTCGTTTCGATAACAACCCCACGGCAAAGGTACGTCCTGAGCAGGGACTGCTTGCCATGCGTAAGAAATTAGGATTGTTTGCCAATGTCCGTCCTGTCGCTACGTTCGACTGTCTGCTGCATAAGTCTCCCTTGAAGGATGAGTTACTGAGAGGTGCCGACTTCGTGGTGATCCGTGAGTTGACGGGTGGTATGTATTTCGGAGAGAAATACCAAGACAATGATAAGGCATACGATACGGATATCTATACCCGTCCGGAGATTGAGCGCATCTTGAAGGTTGCCTTTGAGACAGCACAGAAACGTAAGAAGCACCTGACGGTAGTGGACAAGGCGAATGTCTTGGCAAGTTCTCGTCTGTGGCGTCAGATCGCCAAGGAGATGGAGTCGCAGTATCCTGATGTCAATACCGATTATATGTTTATCGACAATGCTTCGATGCGTGTATTGACAGAGCCTCGTTTCTTTGATGTCATCGTGACGGAGAATACGTTTGGTGACATCCTGACCGACGAGACTTCTTGTATCACGGGTTCGATGGGCTTGCAGCCCTCATCCTCATTAGGTGAGCATACCCCCTTGTTCGAGCCTGTACATGGCTCATGGCCTCAGGCTGCCGGACAAAACATCGCCAACCCGTTGGCAGAGATTCTCTCTGCTGCTATGTTGCTGGAGCATTTCGACCTCAAGAAAGAGGGTGCATTGATACGTGAGGCTGTGAACGCCTCGCTGGATGCCAATGTGCGTACACCAGAGATTCAGGTGGAGGGCGGTGCCAAGTATGGTACGAAGGAAGTTGGAGCATGGATCGTAGACTATATCAAAAAGGCATAGTACTCACCATTGCCTGTTGGCTATGGGCTGTTGGCATGCAGGCACAGTCGAACCACGAATGGCGCGACTCCCTGAATGCCATCAGCCAACAGATAGCCCGCTCGCCATATAGTGCCGCATTGCATTTCCGCAAGGCGGCTATCAACTTGGAGTTGCAACAGTGGGAATATGCTGTCGACGAGTATAAGACGATATTACAGCATGACGAGAAAAACCTCACGGCGATGTTCTATCGTGCTTATGCCTATACCCATCTGCGCCGCTACGACTTGGCGAAGAATGATTATAACGATATCCTGCTGGAGAAACCAACACACATGGAGGCTCGTCTCGGACTGGCGTATGTCTATCAGCAGATGGGAAAACGTAATGATGCGCTCGACCTGTTGGGTATCGTAGTGGAGCAGCATCCCGACTCTGTTGCGGGCTATGTGGCACGTGCGTCCTTGGAGACGGAGATGCAGCGTTATGATGCCGCCCTCTATGACTGGGAAGAAGCCATCAAGCGTGATCCCGAGAATACCGATTATCAGTTGTCATATATTGACGTACTGATATCTATGGGCAGAAAGGAAGCGGCACGAAGAGAACTCGATAAGTTATCGGGTAGGGGAGTCAACCAAGGTGCGCTCCGTGCTTTCTATAAACGAATCAAATAAAAACATCTCCCCCTTCTCCCGTTTCCTTCTGGATAACTCCCATGAGGTGTTGGGAAAGCATCCACAAGGGGGAACTAAAGGTATCATCTCAGTAAATACACTGAATTTACTCAGTAAATACACTGAATTTACTCAGTAAACACACTGAATTTACTTTTAGCAGGGACAAGGGTTTGAAAAATTACGTATAGGGAAATTTTGCACTACCTTTGCAGACATGAAACGGTTTAGGTATCTTCTCTTCTTTTATGTCATCGTGCTGGCAGGATGCGACAGGCAGTCTGCCTATGAGCGGCTATTGCTTGAGGCTGACAGTCTGATGGAGCAGCATACCGACTCTGCCCTCCGTCTGCTGGAGAGCATCCCCGATGTGGCGGACAAGGGCAATGAGGCAAGCCGCGCCTACTATACCCTGTTGCTGACGCAGGCGAGGTACAAATGCTATCAGCCCGTCCCTGCCGACAGTCTGATGCGCTCGGCAGTCCGATATTATGAGCAGAGCGGCAATCCGTCCATGCTCTGCCGAGCCTATTATTATCGGGCTATGCCGCTTTATGAGCAGGGACAGCATGAGGAGGCACTGCTGTTATTAAAGAGAGGAGAGGAACTTGCCGTCAAGAACCACGACCTGCTCTATATGTCGAAATACCACGAGAGCCTTTGTATGGTGAACAGTAGTACAAAGTATGATGAGATGATGCTGCATTATGCAAAACTTGCCTTAAGGGAGAACAGACAACTTGTCGACACTACTGCCATAATCCGTAATCTCTCTCAGATTTCAACTGCGTTATACAGGTTAGGAAGACAAAAAGAGTCTGAGGATTCTATTTACAAGATATTACCGCTTCTTCACCAGATGAATACTGTCAGTAAGTCATATATTCTGACAAACATAGGCTGTTCTATGCATACTACAGGGAACTTAGAGTCTGCGAGGAAATATCTGGAAGAGTCATTGAGGATTAATCCCATGTCTCATACTTATGCAGAGTTAGGGGACGTTCTTGCTGATATGAATAATATGCAGGAGGCGGAGCGGAATTGGGAGGAAGCATTAAAGACCAGCGATAGCCAAACCGTCCTGAACGTTCTTGCCTCCATGCAAAAGAGATATGAGCAGCAACAGGACTACCAGTCAGCAATAAATATATCCAATAGAGTCCATCAGATTAATGACTCCCTGACCCAAGCCTCCGAGCAGGCAACACTTGCGGAGATACAACACAAATACGACCGTCAGGTAGTGGAGAATAAATACTATAGGACACTGACATGGCTGTTTGCTTTGGCATTTGGAACTCTTGCTATCATTATACTCATGATAGGCTACCACCATTATGCCGTTCAAAAATATGTAAGTAAACTGACTATAAGCCGACTCGAAGTAGAACAAGCGACACAGGAAATAAAACGCCTGGAGAATTCTGACATGGAACAAACGAGAGAGGTGAAGAAACTTAAAAGAAAGATAGCCAAGATACGTCTTCATGATTTCGAGCAGATAGGACATGGTAAGGAGGTTTTCGAATCTGTCATGGCTAACAATCCGATAAAATACCTTGAAGATGAGGAAAGTTTGATAGAATATTATTCCATATTTCACCACGATACGTTTAGTCAATGGATGGATACTTATAAGAATCTGACCACTCGTCCTATCGTCTACCTTATATTATCTGATATTGGCAAATCGGATGATGAGATTCAGGTGATACTTGGAATCTCCAACGGAGCCATTCGTGTTATGAAATCACGATTGAATGCAAAGAAAGTATAGCGAATCTGTTACAAATTAAGTACGAAGGATGCTGCAAAAACGTTGTATAAATAACTAAATATCAATAAGATATATTCAATATCGTCTTTGTAACATCCACAGAAAACATTTATCCCAAAATTTGCAGGTATCATTCTCTGTTTCTAATTTTGCAGCCCGAAATCAATACGACTACAAGATGAGAACAAGAATGATGAGACTGCTTATGGCAGTGCTGATGCTGGGCATGCCCATGCTTCAGAGCGAGATGTCTGCTGGAAACATCAGAGTGCAGACAAAAAAGGTTAATGACAATCGTAAAGACCATTTCCCTCACTTGGCTCCAGGTCATTACTCCCCACTTGCCTTCGCCGAATGGGATGAGGAGACCGGCTGTCTTTCCATTGCGTTCAATGCGGAATCCGGCGAGGCAAGTGTCTGTGTCTATAAGGATGACACATTAGTAATTGGGGAAACCCTTTCTGTCATGGAGGGTGATACGGTAACCTACGACCTGTCATCCTATGGCGAAGGTGACTACCTGATCGTCATCACCGGTCTCGATGATGATACGCTCTATGGAAGTTTCTAAGCGATAAAATTAAACTCATGAAGAATACACACGTTTTTTTATTTATGGTGATGCTCATGCTGCCACTGCCGGGTCATGCCCAGCAGGTGGTGGACATGTCCTCCAACTCCATTCGTGCAAATGACCGGATAGAGGTTGTCGGGAGTGGGTTTTCTTTTTCCGGGGATGCCGGAAAAGATGTGACATGGGACATCAGTCAGGTCCTGGGGGACTCTCATACTTACATTTCCTTTGAGTCAGACAGTACAGGAGGCATCGTGCGCAACGACGGCAAGTCCCTGTACACATTCGTCATGCATGGCGACAGCCTGCTGCAAACGGGCTATGAGACTCCTCTGGAACAAATCGCCTATTCTGTCCCTGTCCTGACGATGCGCTATCCCATGGGGTACGGTGACACATGGGAGAAAGACTTTCACGGTGACGGCACGTATTGCCATCAGTTCCACGAGCGGCGTATTGGGAAGATACAGTCTGTGGCGGACGGATACGGACGTATGATCATTTCTGAGACAGACACCCTGCGAAATGTGCTTCGTGTGTACACCCTGAAAACCTCATCCATTCAAATCAGCCCGGATTCCTGCATCAACAATCCCGAGCGGCTAAAGCAGGAGATAGAGGAACGCTACCAGTGGTATGCCCGTGGGTTTCGTTATCCTGTCTATGAGACGATAACAAGTACCAGTTATGACAACCTGACACCAGTGGCGACACGCCAGTATGCCCATTGCTGTATGCCAGAGATTCAACGCCTGCTGTCTGACGACCATAATGAGCAAATAGCCAAGGAGGACTCCCTACAGCAATTATCCTCCGCCGATATCTTCCGCTATGAGGTAAGCAACAGGGACAATGTCATCCAGATAGACTACGCCCTTGACAAGCCTGCCCACATCCGTACTGTCGTCGCCGATGTCATGGGCATGGTCTACCGCAACCAGCAGCGGAGTTGCCCCGCAGCAGAGCATGATGTGATGACCATTGACTGTTCGGGACTGCGCCGCGGGCACTATATATTATATATGAACGTAGACGGAAAGGTCTACAACGCAAAAATATCCGTTAAATGAGAAAGCAAGCAATCCTGCTGTTATCCATGCTGGTCCAGGCAACCGCATGGGGGCAAAGTTCCGCCCTTGCCTATCCCCATGTCTCCGTGATGACCCCCGAGGCGTCATCGCTGGCGAAGTACTCGGACATCCCCGTATCCTACTATACGGGTGTTCCTAACATATCCATACCCCTCTATACCATCCGCGTGGATGACTTTGAGTTACCTATCACCCTCAACTACCACTCCTCAGGAATCCGTGTCGACCAGGAGGCGACCTGTGTCGGACTGGGATGGAGCCTAAGCGCCGGGGGACGCGTCACCCGTACGGCAAAGGGTATCGATGACTTCCGGGAGTATGGCTATGACCCTAACTACCCCTATTACAAAAAGGGATATTATGAGGCGCCGGACGTACCAAATAATGCACCCAACACCACCATGTATGAGCATTACAGCTATGACAACGGGTCTGGAACACCTTCCATAGGAAACAGGAAGATTATAGACACCGAGCCGGACATCTTCTACTATGACATCCCCGGCTACTCGGGGAAGTTCATCATTGACAAGAGCCGCGGAGCGGTGCTGTTTGACCGCTCCCACAACCTGAGGGTGGAGGTGCGGAGAGAATCGAGCCAGCAGGGTGTTGTACTCAAGATTACGGACCCTGAGGGAAACCAGTTCTTCTTCAACAAGAAGGAGCACTCCCGGAACTACACCTCTAACACCTGGCTCAACAAGAACGGTACGGTCAGCAGTCCCAAATATGATGACAACCCTGAGGACTTCACCGTATGGACTCCCACGATCCGTAACGGGGAGGGCGAGCAGGAGTATGAGCCGTCCATGTGCGATCCCTACCGCATGTGCTCCTCGTGGTGTCTGACAAGTATTGTCACTCGCACGGGTCGTACCATAACCCTCACCTATACCGCGTATAATGAGTACCTTCCTACCCAGGAGTCCACGGAGGTATATAACAACAGGCACTCGGGCAACCAGTTCTACTATAAGTCTAAGGTGGTCAACGAGGGCTGGCAACTGACTGGAATCTCATGGGACTTCGGCTCCGTGGAACTGACGAACTCCGCCCGTGAGGACATCAAGGGAACCGCCAAGAAGGTAGATAGGATAAAGGTATATGACAATTCCAGAATTGTGCTTAAATCTTATCTGTTCAACTACTCTTATTTCAATAATGACTATAGTGGGGAAGACAAATACAAACATGTGTTCAAGCGCCTGAGACTCCTGTCACTACAGGAGCAGAACAGCGGCGAGAAGCACCAGTTCTCCTATTATGAGGGAAGTTTCCCAGCGAAGAACTCCAAGAACGTGGACTACTGGGGAATGCAGAACGGCAGGAACTACGGCGCACAGTATCAGATAGGCATCACTGTAGGCGCTAACACCTATGGAGGGGTACGGAAGACCGCCAATTATGCCCATGCTGTTATAGGGATGCTGAGACAGATACAGTATCCTACCGGAGGATATGCCCGTTTTACCTATGAGTGCAACGATGTGAGCAGTTACTATTCCATAACAAACGACAACACCGCGACCGATCACTATACCCCTGCCAGTTACCCAAGTGGCAAGGGCGGCGGTCTTCGCATAGCGGGCATAGAGACAGACAGCGGGACACGGACATTCACCTATTCAGGCAGTAAGACACTCACCGAGCCGACTTTCTACTATTATGGGAACCGAGCAGGCGACGGAAGTTATCTTGAGGAATGCACTGTCCAGGTCTCTGAGTCGCGCACTCCGCTGTCTGCCTTTAATAACGGCAACGTGGTGGGCTATGACCGGGTGGAGGAGACCCTTGAGTCCGACGGTGTCACCTCCAGTACCCGTTATTATTACCACAACGAGGTAGAGGAGAGATACGACGACAATCCCAAGTTCGCCTGTTCACCCGTCGAAATAAACTATCATAACGGACTTCTTCAGAAGGTCGAATATTATGGGGACGATAACCTGCTGAAGGAGGAGAATTATACCTACCAGACCAATTACGGTAATTATATCTTCGCCATGACTGACTTCGGAGGAAAGTATAATACCGATGAGATACTCACTTACAACTACCGCCTGCAATGGCCCTTGAAGTCCAGATGCATTGTAAGGGAATTCGATAACGGACAGACTCTGTCTGACACCTGCAACTTTGTCTATAACGGCAGAGACCTTCTTTCCCGGAAGGTTCATCGTGTCAACGGCAAGTCCTATTCAGAGCACTATAAATATCCTTTTGATTTCTCTGATAACATCTCGCTTTCAATGGTACGGAATAACACAATAAAACAGCCTGCCGAGACGTTCTATTCTGTGGACGGCAAGGTGTATTCCGGCACCAAGACCGAGTACCTTGACTCCACGAAGTGGTTCATGCCGGCTCAAGTCTATCGTCTGGAGACCCGGAATGGTGTCTCCGAGCAAAGCAGGAACGGCTACTATGCCAGTTACGTGCAGTATGAGAAATACGGACCTTACGGGACACTCCGGCAGATCCGGGACAAGGGGGTGGTGACCTCCTATATATGGGGCTATAAATACCAGTTCCCCATAGCCGTTGTGGCGAACGCGGAGTACTCCACTCTGGAGTCCACGCTGGGAGGAGGAACCAGGGTGAACTCTTTCTCGGCGGTTCCCAACCCGAGCGATGAGGGGGTGCGAATGTTCCTACAGCCATTGTTGCCTTTAGGGAATTATAATAGGAATGCTACCATTTACTCCTATAAGCAACTGGTCGGTCCCACCTCTGTTACCCAGCCGGACGGGGTCTGCACCTACTATGAGTACGACAGCGCGGGAAGACTTGTGCGCGTCAGGGACACACATGGAAAGTTGAAAAAGACCTACACCTATCACTATAAACAATAAAGGAAAGAGAGTTATGATGAGACATATCAAGAATATCATAAGCAAGACGGTAATTCTGCTGTCCGCACTTCTGACATGTGGCGGCTCCCTTTCAGCGCAGCCCTCCGCCAGCAACTACGTGAGGACGGTGACGGCACTGGACGAGGAGTCCGGTAACTCCGTCACGGAGATACAATACTACGACCCGCTGGGACGCCCCAGTCTCTCAGCCACCAACGGTCTCGGCGAGAGCGGAAGGTATGCCTACTCACTCGTGGAGTACAACGAGGCGGGACTGGTCAAGACGGAACACCCCGTGTCGGCAAGTACGTCCTCCAGTCCAGAGACTCCAAGTGCTATCTATGTAAGAGGGTTTGGACAGAGCACCTACGGTGACCAGAAACCCTATACCATCAAACAATATGACGCCCTCGGCAGACAGGTCTACTCCTGCGGTCCCGGCAATGACTGGCACAACCAGAACAAGCACGTGTCAGTGTCCTATGGGGTGAACAGCGCCAACTCCGTGAAAGTGTATACCACACCGACCTCAGGCAACTCACTGGTCAAGACGGGCAGGTACTATCCTGCAGGGACGCTCCGGGTGGAGACGACCACCGATGAGGACGGTCACCAGTTGCAGGTGTTCACTGACCGTCATGGGCACAAGGTGCTGGAGCGCAGGGGGACGGACAACGACACCTATTTTGTGTATAATGACTTCGGGCAGTTGCGTTTCGTGCTCTCTCCCCAGTACCAGCAGCAGGGCGACAAGGCGCCCTTTGCCTATGAGTACCGCTATGATGACGGAGGACGCATGGTGAAGAAGATCCTGCCCGGCTGTGAGTACATCCAGTACTGGTACGACAAGGGCGACCGCCTGATGTTCATGCAGGACGCAAGGCTGAGGGCGAAGAACCGCTACCGCTTCTATTTCTACGACAAGCAGGGCAGGCTCGCCGTACAGGGGCTCTGCAGTTCCTGCAACAGGGGCGACTACTACGGCTTCGCGTGGCTGGACGTGTACGAGGACGGTCTTGACGGATCCGGATACTTTACCACCAAGACGGATGCCGTGTCTGGAACGGTGGAACTGGAACTGTGCAACTACTACGACGACTATAAGTTCCTGAAGACCACGCTGCTGACGGACAGCGGGCATAAGACTGAGTTGACACTGGCGGAGCCGTCCAACGCCTATGGGCAACTGACGGGGCATGTGTCCCGACTGTCGGACGGAACGCTCACTTATCAGGCATATTATTACGACGACAAGGGGCAACTCGTCGAGACCCGTACCACATTCCCTGACGGCAGGCTGCTGACGGAGCAGACCACCTACTCGTTCACGGGGAATCCCCTTACCGTCCGGCAGGAACTGAGACAGGGGGGCAGTGTTGTCAAGGCGGTCACACAGACCAACACCTATGGCATCCATAATGACATGCTGAAGACGGTATCACTAACAGTGGGGAACGGCACACAGCAGACCGTTGCCGCCTACACCTATGACGGTGTCGGTCGCCGGACTGCGGTACAGCGGGGCGGAAGCGCCGGTACGGTTGGCTATACCTATAACGTCAGGAACTGGATGACCGCCATCAGCAGCCCAGACCTCACGGAGCGCCTTTACTATACCGACGGACCCGGCACGGCATGCTACAGCGGTAACGTCAGCGGCATGACGTGGAAGACCTCCAACGAGACCGTTACCCGTGGCTACCGCCTCACCTATGACAACCTGAGCCGTCTGACAAATGCCGCCTATGGCGAGGGAAGCGGTGTCAGCGGCAATACGGGGCGTTATGATGAGAAGGTGGTGTCCTATAATAAGAACGGGGCACCCACCCGATTGCAGCGCGGCGGCAAGAGACAGAACGGCACCTTCGGACTGGTTGACGACCTCTCACTGTCCTATAACGGCAACAGGCTCATGCAGGTCAGTGACGCGGCGCCTGCCGTCCTGTACAGCGGAAACTTCGGATTCACCGACAATACCGTCAGCACTACGGGCGTTGAGTACGGCTATGACGGATGCGGCTCCCTCGTCTGGGATGCCAACAAGGGAGTGTCCCATATCGGCTACGACCTCAGCGGCATGCCCCACCGCATCCAGTTCTCCGCAGGTCACACCACGGAGTACGTGTATGACGCTGACGGCAGGAAACTGCGCACCGTCCACCGCACGGCGGTGCCGAACATGAGCGTGCCCCTGAACTCGACGGTGGAGCTGGATGCCACGAACACCCTCGGCAAGGACTCCACGGACTATGTGGGCAGTTTCATCCTCAGGCAGGGACAACTTGACAAGTACCTCTTCGACGGGGGGTATGTCACCTTCAGCGGTTCCACCCCCCAGTTCCACTACTACGGCAAGGATCACTTAGGCAACAACCGCACGGTAGTCAACTCTAACGGCACGCTGGAGCAGGTGACGCACTACTATCCCTTCGGGGGAGTCTTCGGGGATGTGTCCCTGAATGCCTCCACACAGGAGTACAAGTACAACGGCAAGGAGCTGGACCATACCCACGGACTTGACTGGTACGACTACGGTGCACGTAACTATGATGCGGTGTTGTGGCAGTGGAACGGAGTGGATGACCTAGCAGAAGATAATCCTCATATATCACCATATTCATATTGTGGTAATGATCCTATAGATAACATTGATATCGACGGGAATGATTATTGGAGTACAAATGACAAAGATCAGATTATAGACTTCATAAATGCCTTAGGTAGTGGGCAAACACAATTCGATTTTTCTGGGTGGAACCATGCTACAGATGCCGAAATTACAGGAAATCTTACATATAATGACGAAACTGGCAAGTTTTATACAAGTTATACAAAAGTTGTTGATGGAGAAATTAATGTAATTGGCAAATCATTTGATGCGAATATTACTCCCGTCTCAAACTCTGGAGCAGGATACCTTGGAGCATTTGTGTATCAACCCATAAAGGGCTTTTGGCAGACAGCGAATTATTTTCTTGAAGGTTCCACCTATAGCGATGGTGTAATTAATTGGAATGTAAACACTTCTGGTAGAATAATTGGAGTTAAACCTATATCAGGGGTTGCACCGGTTTATGGAAAAGGAAAAATCTGGAATGGAAAACAAAAAATGGGTCATGCCATAGGCAAAATGTCTGGAAATCGAGCAGTACAGAAAGAACAGGTGAATACTCTTGTAAAGAAACATCATCTGTCCAAACAGGAAAGACAAATTTTGCATGATGAAATTAGTCATCAAGGATATGGCTACCATGAAATTGAAGAATTAATTTATACACTATTTGGGAAATGATTAAACAAGAATTGAAAAAGGAACTGAATAAACTTGTTGGAAAGACT
>Ga0247611_10001468_pt1 | contig 41638 bp, 29 predicted proteins | sample 177DNAGHGhighgp2_FD_192422 | JGI IMG/M metagenome (GOLD analysis project Ga0247611, IMG submission 192422) | Sheep rumen microbial communities from Palmerston North, Manawatu-Wanganui, New Zealand - 1770 DNA GHGhigh gp2 | ecosystem: Host-associated > Mammals > Digestive system > Stomach > Rumen... | reverse complement strand
ACGGCGGGACGGCCATGCACGGGGTCGACGCACTGGCGCGGACGGTCGTCCACGTCGGGGCGCAGGGGCAGGTCGATAGAGCCCTGGTCTTGTGTGACCTCACCGTCGAGCAGGGCGATATAGCACTTGTGAACTTCACGCAACTCGAACTGCTGCTGCAGGGCCTTGTGGGTGGCCTTGTCCTTGGCCAGCAGCACGAGACCCGATGTCTCCTGGTCCAGGCGGTGAACAACGATGGGGCCGATGGCCTCGGGGTGAGCACTGCGATAGCGCGTATACAGGGAGTCCTCCAGCACCTTTCCAGGCACTGTCAGCATTCCCGAGGGCTTGTCAAGCACCGTGAGCCACTGGTCGTCATAGACCTCCCGCAACTCCTGATGACCCGTAGCGAGTTCCAAGGGGTTAGGCTCCACGTCAAGGCCCTGAAGCATGAAGTCGAGGATGGGCTTGCACTTGCTGCGGCAAGCAGGATAGAAGTGGCCATGGTGACGCAACTCGCCCACGGGTGACGCGCCCCACCAGAACTCGCCCATGCACAAGGGCGTCAGGCCGTGGCCGTAGGCATAGTTCAACAGTCGCGGGGCACAGCACTCCCCTGCCCCAGCAGGCGGCAACGTGCCCAAGGGCTTGAACACCTCGACCAAGTCGCGACGCTCGCCACGGGCATTGCTCACGACAAACAGGCGGAAGATGCGCTCTTGCAAAGCCTCGCTCATGGCCTTGCGCCGCGCCTTCAACTCATGGATGCGACGGTCGTGGGCCGAGATAGCCTCGGCAATATCGTTAATTTTGGCTTGATGGTACTGACGCAGGCGCCGCAATTCGGCCTTCTCGAAGCGGCTCTGGTTCAGCAGGGCCTCCAATTCATCGCCGTCTAATAGCTGACCGGCACGCTTTGCGTCACGCTGATGCTTGTGCAGGTCCATCATGGCCTTGTAGCGCACGACCTCATGCTCCATGAGTTGGCGCGCGCCAGACTCTTGCTGCCGCAAGTGTTCCAACTCAGGATCCTGCTCCAAGCGTTTCACCTCGTGGTTGATGGCGGTAATCTGCGCCTCACCGCGCTTGAACTCGCCTTGCGGGTCGAGCAAGTCATAGACTGGCGGCACAAAGAAGTCGTGACGCACCTGCCCGGCCAGGTTGCCCGAGAAAGCGGCAACATAGCCCAAGCGGCCATCGCAATCCTTAGCCACCAGCACGCCCAGCATTTTGCCTGCAGCCAGTTCATCGGCCCAGTCATCACGTGAGGCGACATAGTGCTGCACCTGCTGGGCTGCCATGAGCGTGAGCGGGTGCGGTTGATAGAGGAACGGGCAAGTGAACAACCGTGGCAAAGCCACAGCCGCCGCGTCGCTGCCCAAGGGATGAAATTTGTCAGCGTTTGCCACTTGCCGATGGTGAGGAAAGAGATGGAGACTTCTTGCCGAGCATCCAGGGAGCATAGCGATCCACCAGCACCGCGATGGGATAAATCACAATCATGACGATGACAGCAATGACAATCTTGAGCAGGATGCTGTCGTCAAGCATGCCTTGACCCAGGGTCTTGGAGACCACGATCTTGATGATGCCAATGACGTAGTTCTGCACGGCCAGATATGTGATGCTGGTGAGGGCCACCGTCAGGGCAATGCGGCTCTCGCCGCAATGGTCCTGTAGCCACCTGCACACGGCTGTGTAGAGCGGCAACACCAGGATGACCGCTTCGGGGGCAAGGACATAGGCTGTCGCCCTGTCGATATTGAGTGGAGCAAAGATGAGAAAGGTAAGGCCGACAGCCGCCAGGGCAAGCCACATGACAGTGCGCAGCGGGGTGGCAAAATCGAATTTATCGACTACAGGACGGCAGCAATTGCCCACGGCGTAGATGGGCATGTAGAGCAAAGCCTTGTCCAGGTTCCAGTAGCGCAGCCACGGCACATCGGGCAAGATGAACAGCGACAGGCTCAACAGCAAGGCCACCCCCAGCGGCCACGCTCCCTTGAGGGAACGGCTGATGGGATAATACAGCACCTGCATGGTGAACAATGCCGCCAGGAACCAGAAGGGGCCGAGCACCACATCGGGTGTGCCCTGCACAAACTGCCACACGGGCGTGAACACGTCGATGGCCATCTCGTCGGGGCCAGCCATGCGGCGCCCCACAACGAGCCACAGGGCATAGAACACGACAAAGAAGGTGGCATAGGGCACCAGTACCTGACGTGCACGATGCTTGAGGAATGCGAGGAAGTTCTGCTGCCTGGCAATATTGAATAGGTATCCCGCCGCAAAGAAGAACACAGGCGCGCCCATGTTGAAAAGGGCCACCTCATGGGCAGTGTCGAAACGCGGCGGCGTGTGGTAGACCACCACGAGCAGCATCGCGACGAGTTTGATATAGTCGAGCCAAGCCTGTCGTTTCATATCTATGTTTTATAGGTTTTAAGCTTTACTTTTTAGGCTTTAGGGATTAGGCTTTAGGGGTTGCACATACACCTAAAACCTAAAACCTAAAACCTAAAACCTAAAGCCTAAAACCTAAAGTCTGAATTAGTCGATGATGTCGAAACCAGTGTAGCGCTGCAGGGCGGCAGGGATGCGGATGCCCTGAGGCGTCTGGTTGTTCTCGAGCAGCGCAGCGACGATGCGCGGCAATGCCAGTGCCGAGCCATTGAGCGTGTGGCACAGGTGGGTCTTCTTGTCATCGCCACGGTAGCGGCACTTGAGGCGGTTGGCCTGATAGGTCTCGAAATTGGAGACACTGCTCACCTCGAGCCAGCGCTGTTGGGCAGCCGACCACACCTCGAAGTCGAAGGTGATCGCGCTGGTGAAGCTCATGTCACCACCGCACAGGCGCAGGATGTGCCACGGCAGTTCCAACTTCTCGAGCAGGCCCTGCACATGGTCCTTCATCTCCTCGAGGGCAGCATAGGAGTCCTCGGGACGCTCGATGCGCACGATCTCGACCTTGTCGAACTGGTGCAGGCGGTTCAATCCGCGCACGTCCTTGCCGTAGGAGCCAGCCTCGCGACGGAAACATGCCGAGTAGGCACAATTCTTCTTGGGCAGTTCCTCCTGGGGGATGATGACATCACGATACATGTTGGTCACGGGCACCTCGGCCGTGGGAATCAGATAGAAGTTGTCCACCTGGCAGTGGTACATCTGCCCCTCCTTGTCGGGCAACTGTCCCGTGCCCAATCCCGATGCCTCGTTAACGACCAGTGGCGGCTCGATCTCGAGATAGCCAGCCTTGCCAGCCTCGTCGAGGAAGAACTGTATCAAGGCGCGCTGCAAGCGTGCACCCTTGCCCACATACACAGGAAATCCTGCGCCCGTGATCTTGACACCCAGGTCAAAGTCAATGAGGTTATACTTCTTGGCCAGCTCCCAGTGAGGCAAAGCATCCTCATCCAGGTCGGGCATCTTTCCGCCAGTCTTCTCGACCACATTATCCTCGGCTGTCTTGCCCTCGGGCACACCGCTATAGGGGACGTTGGGCACACTGAGCAGGATATTGGTGATCTCGTCCTGGGCAGCGCTCAGATTGTCGTCAATCTCCTTGTTGGTGGTCTTGAGGGTGGCAACCTGAGCCTTGATGTTCTCGGCCTCTTCACGATTACCCTGCTTCATCAGGGCACCAATCTGAGCGGCCATCTTATTCAGCACGGCAGCGTTATCGTCACGCTGTTTCTGCAGTGCCTTGCGCTGCTTGTCCAGGTCCACGATGCGCATGATGGGCTCGCGACCGTCAAACTGCTTGACGGCAAGACGGCGAATCACGTCCTCGGGATCCTGGTTAATGAGTTGTAATGTCAGCATTTATTTTTTAGTTGTCAGTTTTCGGTTGTCAGTTTTCAGTTTTCACCAAAGTCGATGGTCTGCGAGTCGCCCGTTGCAGCAGGACGCCTGCTGGACTTGGGAACCTCTACAGGACGGTCCATGCTTGAAGCGTGCTGGCGATCCTTGATCTGGTTGCGCAGGTCGGGACGGCGGCCATAGGTGGGAGTCTTCTCCAGCAGGTCGATGACATCATCATCGTCCATCTCCTCGGGTTGCAAAACGATGTAACGAGCACTGAGCTGCTTGAGCGTATACTCGTTGATGGCCTTGTCGCCATATTCCTTGGTGAGACGCTCGGTGTCGGACATCGCTGGCGAGGTGACAACCTGTTCGCGGCGCATCTGCACTGTCGACACAGGAGCCTCCTTGTCGAGCGACACGTTAAATCCAGCGGCAAGCACGGTCACCTTGATCTGGTCGGCAAGGGTCTCGTCGAATGCGGTACCCCAGATCACATCCAGGTCGGGATCGAAGTTGGCCATGAACTCCTGAATCTCGTTCATCTCTTCCATGATGAGCGGTGCATCGCTGTTGGGGTTGAAGTAGAAGTTCATCAGGATCCTCTTGGAACCATACACGTCACGGTTCTTGAGCAGCGGCGACTCGAGAGCGTTCTCGATGGCCTTGGTCACACGGCGTTCGCCGGTGCCATAACCCGAGCTGATGATGGCAGCACCACCGTTGCGCAACGTGGTGTCCACATCGTTGAAGTCGAGGTTGATGACACCCTTGACAGTGATCAGGTCACTGATGCTGCGAGCAGCGATGGTGAGCGTGTCATCGGCCTTGCCGAATGCGTTGGTGAAATCCAGATCGCTATAGATCTCGGTCAGACGCTGGTTGTTGATGATGAGCAGTGCATCCACATACTTGCTCATCTCATCGGCACCCGAGAGAGCCTTGAGGATCTTCTTGGGTCCCTCGAACAGGAAGGGAATGGTCACAATACCGATGGTGAGGACGCCCTTCTCGTGGGCAATGCGAGCCACGACGGGAGCCGCACCAGTACCAGTGCCACCACCCATACCAGCGGTGATGAACACCATCTTGGTGTCATCATCAAACAGCGCTGCAATTTCGTTCTCGCTCTCCTCGGCGGCACGGCGCGCCGTCTCGGGGATGTTACCGGCTCCCAGGCCATGAGTGGTGTTGGGGCCGAGCAGCACACGGTTGGGGACGGGAGACTCGTTGAGTTGCTGGCGGTCGGTATTGAGCACCACAAACGAGACGCCCTCGATGTTCTGCATATACATGTGGTTGATGGCATTGTTGCCACCACCACCCACACCCATCACCTTGATGATGGTGCGGGCTTTTTCCTTATCATTAAATCCCGAATCCTTGTCGAGCGTGGACATGATGTCGATTTTATTGCTATCCATATCTATGATTGTATTTTTGTTTTAACGGTTAGTAGTGTATCATGTGGTAACACACGGTTTTACTGATCCTCTTCCTCATCATCCTCGCTCATGATGCGGGCAAAACGGTCGGTGAGGTTCTTGATCCAGCCCGACTTCTTGCTCTTTCCGGTTCTTGCGGGATTACCAGCAGTGGGAGGCTCGGGATTGGGAGCCACGGGCTCGGGGCGAAGTGGAGCCTCAAAGGTGGGGCCGTTCTCATACTTGTTGAGCTCGACACAAGTCTCACCCTCGGGAATGCGCTCGGCAGCCTCGGCCAGAAGCGAGAACACTTCGATATACTCCATGCGGTTGATCTCGCCGTTGCGGATGTTGATCGAGGTGGGATTTTGACCCATGCGCACCCTCTTCTTGATAGTGTCGGTCATCTTCTGCTGCAAGCCACCCAGGTGTGCACTGCCACCAATGAGGACGATGCTCTGGATGTCGTTGGTCGAGATGCCGGCGTCGGCAATCTGCTGGTTGATGTTGGCAATAATCTCACCAGTTCGTGCGCTGATGTAGTTGGCAGCCTCACGAGCATTGACACCCTCGATGACCACGTTGCTCACGTTGATGGGGTCAAGCGGGTTGTTGATATTCTTCTTGACATTCTCGGCAGTCTCCTCGAGCACGTTCAATCCGGTCATGACATCGCGCGTGAGGTTGCGGCCACCCAGTGGCAGCGTGTTCATGTAGATCAACGCCTTGTTCTTGTAGATGGTCACCGTGGTTGTCTCGGCACCCATGTCAACGAGCATGCAACCCAGTTCACGGTCACTGTCGCTGAGGATGTGCTTGCCCACTGCCAGCGGGGTGACAATGTAATCCTTGGCAGGGATGCCAAAGGTCATCAGCCTGTTGAGGTTGAGCATGAGAGCCTGCTTGGCAACAATCAGGTTGACATTGATTTTTATGGAAGAGCCAAATTGTCCCACAGGGTTGGGGGTTTCAACCTTGTCGACAAAGAAAGCGCGCGGAACCACATCAACAGTCTCGTGGTTGCGTATGGGCGTGCTGGTTGCATCGTGGATGATGCGCTCGATGAGTTCGCGAGTGATGGGTTCGGTTGTGCCGACGCTGCGTTTCACCTCGCTCACGATGCTATGCAATGACCTGCCGCTCACGCCCAGGTAGACCTGGGTGATGCGACCGTCAACCATTCCTTCCAGATTCTTAAGGATGCGGTTGATGCTGCTCTTGATGTTCTCTACATTCTGTACAATACCATACCTTACACTATTGAGGTGCTTCTCCTCCTGCAAGTGGTTAACGCTCAAGTATCCAGCCGAGGTTTTCTCGGCAATGGCTCCAACGATTTTGGAACTTCCGATTTCAAGTGCTACGATATATTGGTTCTTTTCCATAAAAAATATTAAGTATGTATTTTGTTGTTGTTACTTGATTATCTTGATGATTAATTACTCTTTTTGGCCTGGGCAGTTTGATCCTGCGAGTTGTCGGATTTCTTTTCACCCTGCTGTTTTTGTTTCTCGGACTTTGCGGGCTCAGCTTCACGTTTGCTATCGGCAGCCGTGCCGGTTGTCATCGTCTGAATGTCAGGAGCCTGCTCATCATCCTCGGGGTCATACTCGATGACTTGCTCCACCGCCTTGATGCGACGTGTAGCCACAATCTGGTGGTTCCATTTCACCGAGATGGTGTCAAACGTGTTCCATCCCCTCTTGGGCAGCACCTCACTGTAGAAAAGCTTGAGCTTGGCAAACTTGTTCTCAAAGCCATCGGCATTGCCAATGTTGATGACATGTCCACTGAACTCGGGGACGATGATGATGTTGTTGGTGTCACGCACCTGATACATGGTCACCAGCGAGTGCAGCAGCGAGTCGGCCTCGACATAGGAGATGAGCGGGAGCAGCCTGGTTGCCGGGTACCGCTTGGTGAAGTGACCCTGCACGACGGGCACATCGCAATGATAGTAGGTGGTGGCCGCCATGTGCTTGCCTGCACGGTTCACATAGTAGGACTGATCGCCATCAAACACGCGCATCACGGGCACCAGCTGGCTCACCTTGATCAGCACCTTGCCTTGCTGGCACTTGACCAGGTCGGCATTCTCGAGATAGGGAGACTGGCACAATGCCTCCTCGATGTCGCTCGCGTCGATATCGGCCATGCGTTTCCCCACGATTTTGATGCCCTGGCCCTTGAGGTCACTGAGCACACCCTGTGGCGTGACAAACGAGGTGCTATCGGCATTAACGACCAGAACCTCGACCTTCTCGCACACCTCGCCGAGTGACTTGTCACGAGCCCAGAGGATGCCGACGGTGAGTCCCACCGCCAGCACCAACAGGATGCTATATTGTATGGCCTTCTTCAACGCTCTTGTTTCTTGAATTCACAGCATATTTCAGGCAGCAGATTGGCGATGTCGCCAGCACCTGCCGTCAATAAAACGTCAAAATTACTCAAATGTATTGACTTAATCAAATATTCTTTAGAGTAAATGCATTTTTTTGTGCAAGTGACCTGTTCCAGAATCATTTCACTGTTCACCCCAGGGATAGGTTCCTCGCGTGCGGGATAGATGGGCAAGAGGATCACTTCGTCGGCCAGTGACAGGGCTGCGGCAAACTCGGGAGCGAAGTCACGGGTGCGGCTATAGAGGTGCGGCTGGAAAATCACCGTCAAGCTCCGACCGGGATACAGGTCGCGCACTGACGATATGCTGGCCCGCAGCTCACCAGGGTGATGGGCATAGTCGTCGATCATCACCCGACCATGCTGTCCGGGCTCCTTGAGCCAGAATTCAAAGCGGCGCTTGGGTCCCATGAACGTGGCCATGGCCTGCCGCATGCCCTCAAGCGGGGCATTCACCAACCGGCAAGCAGCCATTGCGGCAATGGCATTCTCGATATTGATATCCACAGGCACACCCAGGCTGATGTCGGTCAAGGTCTCCCATGGAGTCACCAGATCGAATGAGATCTCACCGTCTCCCTTGCGCACATTGGCAGCATGGAAGTCACCCTCATCATGGCTGTAGGTATAGGTTGTCACCCCCTCGCCCGTGCGCGGTTTCACGGCCAATCCTGTGTGAATAATGAGTGCTCCGCCAGGCTGAATCAGCTCGGTGAAGTGTGCGAAGCTCTCCAAATAGTTCTCGGCAGTGCCATAGATGTCTAAATGATCAGGATCGGTCGAAGTGACCACTGCCACATGAGGGCGCAAGTGATGGAAAGGGCGGTCAAACTCGTCGGCCTCGACTACCGAGAAAGGACTCGTCGACGAGAGCAGGAAATTGCTATCATAGTTGCGCAGCACGCCTCCCAGAAAAGCGTTGCATCCAACGCCGGAACTGTGCAGGATGTGAGCCGCCATGCTCGAGGTAGTGGTCTTGCCATGGGTGCCAGCAAAGCACAAGGCCTTGCTGTGGGAGGTCACCACACCCAATAGTGCGGCACGCTTAACCACCTCAAACCCATGCTCACGCAAGTAGGTCAGCCCCCGGTGCGAAGCTGGCACCGCAGGAGTATACACCACCAGCGTGCGCTCGGGATCGCGGCAATAGTCGGGAATGAGATCAGGGTCATCGTCAAAGTCGATGTGAACCCCCTCGCGCTGCAGGTCTCGTGTCAAGTCGGATGGTGTGCGGTCATATCCTGCCACCCGCTTGCCGCGTGCCAGGAAATAGCGCTCCAGGGCTGCCATCCCGATGCCGCCGGCGCCAACGAAATATAATGAATCAAACTCTTTCATCTCGATTGTTCTGAATTATGGTTACTCACGTTGTGCTCTCGTGGAAGCTATGATGCGCTCCACTTCATCCACAATGCGCTCGGCTGCATCGCGCAGTGCCATTTGGACCACATTGGCAGCCAGCGACGCTGTCATCTGCTCATCACCCACGATGTCGAGCATCGTCTGCACCAGGCTTGAGCCAGCATCGGCATCGGTGACCATGATGGCCGCGCCACGCGACGAGAGGGCCTGCGCATTCTTGGTCTGATGATCCTCGGCAACATTGGGCGAGGGAACCAGGATAGCCGCCTTGCCCAGCAGCTGTAATTCACTGATTGAGCTTGCACCGGCCCGTGACACCACCAGGTCGGCAGCGCGATAGGCCATGTCCATGTTGCTGATGAATGGCATCTGCACCACATTTTTCACACCCGATGCCTCGAGAGCCTCGCGGCACTGGTTGTCATAGAGTTTTCCCGTTTGCCAAATGACTTGCACGCCCGAGGCCTCGCCAATCTGCTTCAAGCCACCCATGATGGCATTATTGATGGTGCGAGCCCCCAGGCTGCCGCCAATGATGAGAATCGTCTTCTTCTCGGGCTCGACAGCCATAGCCTGTCGTGCCTGTTGCACAGTGGCACCGCAGTCCAGCAGGTTGCGCCTCACCGGATTGCCTGTGAGGATGATTTTCTCCTTGGGGAAGAACCGTTCCATGCCTTCGTAGGCGACACAGATGCAGTTGGCCTTGGCCGCCAGCAGCTTGTTGGTCACGCCGGCATAGGAGTTCTGCTCTTGCAACAGTGTGGGAATGCCCTGTTTCTGGGCCTCCTTGAGCATGGGTCCGCTGGCATATCCACCCACGCCGATGGCGATGTCGGGCTTGAAGTCCTTGAGGATATTGCGGGCCATGCGCATACTCTTGAACAATCGCGCCAACACCTTGACGTTGCGCAACAGGTGCTTGCGGTCAAATCCGCTGACCGGCAGACCGATAATATTGTAGCCTGCAGCAGGCACTTTCTCCATTTCCATGCGTCCCTCGGCACCCACAAACAGGATTCTCGCCTCGGGATAACGGCGGCGCACCTCATTGGCAATCGACAAGGCCGGGAAGATGTGCCCTCCCGTACCACCGCCACTGACGAGCACGCTCATTTGTTGATTTTTACTATTTCCAGACATTTTTAGCAGGTATTTCAGTTGGGTTTTCGGCATCCAACCCCTCGATAATGGGGGTTTCCTCAACCTTATTCTTCTTGTTGCCATAGTTGGCGATGGTGCGGCTCACGCTCAGCATCACGCCAAAGGCGACACTAATCACTATAATCGATGTTCCGCCCTTGGAAATGAGCGGCAACGGTTGTCCCGACACTGGGAACACGCCCACGTTGATAGCCATGTGGAACAGCGCCTGGAAGGTGATGAAAGACGCCATACCAATGACCAATAACGAGGGCAGCACACGCTTGCTGCGGCGCACGATCATCGCGGCACGTCCCAGCAGCGAGAGGTAAAGCAGCAGCACAAACGTGCCGCCTATCATGCCCGTCTCCTCGACAATGATCGAGTAGATGTAGTCACTGAAAGCCAGCGGCAGACGACTGCACTCACGCGACTGTCCGATGCCTTTTCCCACCAGGCCACCATGGGCTTGTGCCATGCGCGAGAACATCTCTTGCTGGTTCTTGGCAGTAATGGGGCGATAAACCAGCGAGTCGCTGTGCCACCACTCATTGAAGCGATTTCTCCAGGTTCCTGTTCGTGCCACATCAGCATTACCATCCTGGGTCACGACAGCACCGTTGCCTGCAGGCATCTCGACCTGCATCTCACGTTGCGTTTCCTTGAAGACCTCTTCCTTCTTGTCGTTGCTGCTCTTGATGATGACAAAGAAACCGAACATAAAGCCAAAGAACACCATGAGAATACCGATTTTCTTGAAGCTGGCGCCGCCGATGAGCAGCATCGAGCCGCTGATGGCGATCAAGAGCAAGGTGTTGGTCAAACCGCTGCGTATCATCAAGCCGCCATACAGGGCGACCACAAGTGCCGCGGCGATCAGTCCACCACGGCTGATGTCTTGATTCTTCTGCGACTTGGCAAAGATGTAGGACAAGATTGTGACGATCGACAACTTGGCCAACTCGGCAGGCTGCAATGTCACACCAGGCAGCAGCGTCATTGCACGTCTCGCGCCATTGATAACCTCGCCAAAGAACATGACATAGACCAGGCTGAACACCGTGATGATGGCCAATCCAGGGATCATTGCATACAAGAACTTGGGCTTATTATAATCCACCCGCTGCAGCAGCACCACGCATGCCGCTCCCATCCCCAAGAAGATACATTGCTTGAAGATGGGCATGTAGATGCCCTGCGATGAGATCTCGCGACTCGAAGCACTGTAGCTCTCGACAATGGAGATGATCAACAGCATGATGTAGATGCCCCAGATCCACGGATCACCATACTTCTGGGATATCTCGGTATATTTATTTTTCTTTTCGTTGGGCGACATAGGTGCGACAGGTGGAGTGGTTACTGCTTTTCTCTTGATAATTCACTCGATTCCTTGAACCGCTTGACGCACTCCCTGAACTGGTTGCCACGGTCGGCCATGCCATTAAACAGGTCAAAGCTTGCGCAACACGGTGACAACAGCACGGTGTGACCCTCGTGGGCAAGAGCACGGCACTTGTCCATGCACTCGGTCATGCTGCCAGCATCGGTCACAACGGGAACTTTGCCATCAAAGAAATCGTGCAGCTTGGCATTGTCCTTGCCCAGACAGACGATGGCGACCACCTTCTGCTTGACAAGCGGTTCAATCTGGCTATAGTCGTTACCCTTGTCAATGCCGCCCAGGATGAGCACACAAGGTTCGTTGACACTCTCCAGGGCATACCAGCAGGCGTCCACATTTGTGGCCTTGCTGTCGTTGATGTAACGCACACCATCGACCGTGTCGACATACTCCAGGCGATGAGGGACAGCTTCAAAGTCGGCCAGTGCCTTGCGGATCACATCCTTCTTGATATCAAACACCTGTGCCGACAGTCCTGCCGCCATGGAGTTATAGACATTGTGCAACCCCTTGAGTGAGAGCTGGTCACGTGGGATATCCCAACGGTCGCCATCCACATTGAAGTTGAGCACATCCTCGTTGACCCAAGCGGCGCGGCGCGGGTCATTGCCAGCAGTGAAGCTCAGCAGTCGGGCCTCGAGATGGTGCTGGCGCAACTGCGCAGCAATGACGGGGTCGTCATGCCAATAGATAAATGAGTCCTCACCCGTCTGGTTCTGAGTAATGCGGAACTTGGCGGCAGCATAGTTCTCCATCTTGTAGTCATAGCGATCAAGATGGTCGGGTGTGATATTGAGCAGCACAGCCACATTGGCCTTGAACTCATACATGTTGTCGAGCTGGAAACTGCTCAATTCAATGATATAGACATCGTGATGCTCGGTAGCCACTTGCAGAGCAAGGCTGCGCCCCACATTACCTGCCAGACCCACATTAAGGCCTGCTTTCTTGAAAATGTGGTAGGTGAGTTTGGTGGTGGTCGTCTTGCCATTGCTGCCAGTGATGCACACCATCTTGGCATCGGTATAACGGCCAGCAAACTCTATCTCGCTCACGATGGGAATACCCTTCTCGATGGCTTGAGCAACCATGGGTGCCGTGTCGGGGATGCCAGGGCTCTTGACAATCTCATCGGCATTCAGAATCTTCTCGGGCGTGTGACCGCCTTCCTCCCATGCGATGCCATACTTGTCGAGCAAGTCCTTGTAGGTCTGCGAGATGCTGCCCGCATCGCTCAACCACACATCCATACCCTTGACATGAGCAAGCACGGCGGCACCAGCGCCGCTCTCTCCACCACCCAGTACTACTAATCGTTTAGCCATTTCTATCGAGTTGTTATATATTATCTAACAGTTAATTATCTGATTTTGAGAGTTACAAAGGTCAATGCCGCCAGCAGGATACTCACCAGGAAGAAGCGCATCACGATTTTGGCCTCGGGGATGCGGTGATCAGGGGTCTTGATCTTGTAGTCCCATGTGAGTTTAGCCGGGTCGGCTGTGAAATGGTGATGCAGGGGAGTCATCTTGAACAGTCGCATGTTCTGTCCCTTGTGGCGCTTGACATACCACACCTGCATGATGACCGACAACTCCTCGATGAGGAAGATGCCGCACAACACGGGAATGAGCCACTCCTTGCGGATGAGCACTGCAAACACGGCAATGATGCCGCCCAGGCACAAGCTACCGGTGTCGCCCATGAACACCTGTGCGGGATAGGAATTATACCACAAGAAACCGACTGTCGCTCCAATGAACGCTGCGGCATATACTACCAGCTCGCTGCTATCCGGGATGTACATGATGTTGAGGTAGGATGAATAGATCACGTTACCGCCCAGATAGCACATCACCGCAAGTGCGACTCCAATAATCGCTGATGTGCCCGTCGCTAATCCATCAACACCGTCGGTCAAGTTGGCACCATTGCTCACTGCTGTGATGACAAAGATTGTCACCAGGATGAAGAGGACCCATCCTCCCAACTGCTTGTACTTGCCCATCCACCCAGTGAAATAGGCATAGTCAAAGTTATGGTTTTTCACAAAGGGCAAAGTGGTCTTGGTGGCCTTCACAGCTTGAGACTTGTGGATTTCGACCAGCTCGGGTGTCTCGGTGCGGCTGGTGACCTGCACATTCTCGTTCATCACGATGGCTGGGCTCAGGTACATGGTCAGGCCCACAATAATGCCCAGGCCCACCTGCCCGATAATCTTGAACTTGCCCTTGAGTCCTTCCTTGTTGTGGTGAAACACCTTGATGTAGTCGTCGGCAAATCCCAGTGCTCCACACCACAGGGTCGAGACGATCATCAACAGCATGTACACGTTGTTGAGTTTGCCCAGCAACAGGCACGGCACCAGAATCGAAATGATGATGATGATACCGCCCATCGTGGGAGTTCCCTGCTTGGCCGAATTGCCACCCAGCTTCTCATCGCGCTCCTTATCACACATCTGGTGGCTCTTGAGCTTGAAGATGATGCGCCGGCCTATAATGATGCCGATAAACAACGACAAGATGAATGCAAAGCCAGCCCTGAAAGAGATATACTCGAACAGGCGTGACCCAGTCACGTGATACTGTTGCAGGTAATGGAAAAGATGGTAAAACATTTCTCTCTATTGTCTTGAGGGGGTTAATAAATCATGCCTGAGTGCGCTCACCGTCAAAGACCTCAAGCAGCTGCTCGCGATCATCAAAGTGATGCTTCACACCTTGTATCTCCTGATAGTCCTCGTGGCCTTTTCCAGCAACGAGCACCACGTCACCAGCTTGAGCAAGCTGGCATGCTGTGCGGATGCCCTGCCGGCGGTCGGTGATGGTCAGGGTCGTGGAACGGGACTCATCGGGGAGTCCTGCCTCCATCTGGCGCAAAATCTCATCGGGATCCTCGGTGCGAGGATTGTCGCTGGTGAGGATCACACGGTCGCTGCGCAGGGCAGCCTCGCGAGCCATGATGGGCCGCTTGCCGGCATCACGATCGCCACCGCACCCACACACGGTGATGATGTGGCCGTTCTTGCCCACCACCTCACGGATGGTGTCCAGCACATTGACGAGCGCATCGGGCGTGTGGGCATAGTCCACAATGGCGGTGTAGCCACGCGGCGAACGCAGCGTCTGGAAACGGCCTGCCACAGGCTCAAGCTGGCTCATCTTCACGAGCACCTGCTGCGGGTCAAATCCCAACAGCAATGATGCGCCATAGACCGACAGCAGGTTATAGGCATTGAAACGCCCAGTGAACAGCACCTCGACCTGTTTGCCATTGAGTTCCAGTGTGGTGCCGTCAAGACGCGACTCGACGATGCGTCCCTTGTAGTCGGTCAGGGAGCGCAACGAGTAGCGGTACTTGTCGGCACGGGTGTTCTGCAACATCACCTCGCCCACCTTGTCATCGGCATTGACCAGTGCAAAGGAGCCCTGTGGCAAGGCGTCAAAGAACATCTTCTTGGCGGCGATGTAGTTATCGACCGTCTTGTGGAAGTCCATGTGGTCACGCGTGAGGTTGGTGAAAATGCCACCGGCAAAGGTAATACCCTCGATGCGACGCTGAACACAAGCATGCGAGCTCACCTCCATAAAGGCATACTCACAACCGGCCAGCACCATCTCGTGCAACAGGCGGTTGAGGGTCAAGTGGTCGGGGGTGGTCTGCGCTGCAGGCTCCTCGCGTGTGTCGATGATATTCTTGACCGTTGACAACAAGCCGGCCTTGTGTCCCATCAGGCGAGCCATTTCATAGAGCAGCGTTGCCGTCGTCGTCTTGCCATTGGTGCCGGTGACACCCACCAGACGCAGGTGGCGCGAGGGGTGGTCAAACCACTCGTCGGCGATGTGCGCCAGCGCAATGACAGCATTCTGCACCTGGACATAGGTGACATTGTCACTCCTATCCTGTGGCATGTCCTCGCACACAATGGCGCAGGCACCGCGGGCAATGACATCGGGAATAAAACGATGAGAGTCCACATTGACTCCCTTGACGGCGACAAACAGCACGCCAGGGCGTGCCGTGCGTGAGTCACGAATGAGGTCGGTGACCTCAATATCGGTGTTTCCCACCACTTGCAGTGGGGTGATTGACTGGATGAGTTGTGATAATTTCTTCATGATGTTAAGAGTTTCTTAATCTCAGATAAATGCGTTGGCCGCGGGCATATTTAGTGCCTGCAGCAAGACTCTGGTTAATCACCATGCCCGTGCCGGTAAAATTGACGTTCAAGCCAGCATCCTCGAGCACCTTGATGGCCTCGCGGACGTTAAGCCCGATCACGCTGGGCACTCCATTCTCAACACGAGCAGGGCGTTCAAAATGATGTATTGTCTGCACCTTGAGGCCTCGCTTGATATTGGATGAGGCGTGATCGCTCATCGAGGCAAACAAGGTGGGATAATTCTTGTCGTTCTTGTCACTGGCAGTGGCATAATCGGGTGCCGGGCCCAGTAATCCCTGGGCATACATCTTGCGGGCAATGTTCTTCATCACCAGACCGCTGCTGGCACCTGCGCCACGATCGGCCCCAAGCATGAGAACGATGCAACTGTACTTGGGCTTGTCGTAGGGGAAGAAGCCGCAGAAGGCGAGCCTCTTCCTGCCGCTGTACTTGCCGCCCGTGACATCAAAGGCGGTTCCCGTCTTGCCTGCAATCTCCACCTTGTCGTCCTGCACCCAGTGGCGGGCGGTGCCATGGCTGCCCCACACCACATCGTGCAGCATGATGCGCAACTTGCGGGCATTCTCGGGCGAGCACACCTGGTCGCGGATGTAGGTCACCGGAATGATCGAGTCGGGTTCCCCCTCGCGCGAAAGTTTCTTGAACAGATGGGGCCGCACATACTTGCCGTCGTTGGCGATAGCGTTGTACATGGCCAGGGTGCACAGGGGCGGGATGCGCGAGCCGTAGCCAAAGGCTTGGCGCGACAGGGTCACGCGGCCGCCATTCTTGATCTCGGCATTCTGGAACCAGGGCACATTCTCGCCGGCGATACCTGAATGGAAGGGCTCAAAGAAGCCCATTTCCTCGAGGCGTTGACGGAACCCCGGCGGGTTGTCGCCATATTTCTTGACAATGATCTTGGCCATGCCGATGTTGGATGACGTTTCGATAATCTGCCGCGGTGTGCGCGTTGCACCGCCATGTGCATCGGTAATGGGATTGCCGCCGGCATAGGTCCACGTCGAGCCTGTCACGATGGGCTGCTCGATGTCGCTGATGATGCCATCCTCGAGGGCGACCATCATCGAGATGGTCTTGACCACCGATCCCGGCTCATAGCCCAGCACAGCATGGTTCACACCCTCGACATACTCACCAGTGGTCTTGCTGAGCTCCAGGTTGCTGATGGCTTTAATCTCTCCTGTCGCCACCTCCATGAGCACACACGTTCCCCACTCGGCACCAGTTTCCAGGCACATGTCATTAAGCTCATTCTCAACAATATCCTGCAACTGCACGTTGATGGTCGTCGTGATGTCATAGCCCTTGACGGCGGGAACACTCTCGGCCCGCACGATGCCGTTGGTCAACTGGATGTTGCGCGCCAGTCCAGGCTTGCCATACAGCAGTGAGTCCAATGCCATTTCCAGGCCCGAATGCCCGTGGATGCTCGAACTCTCCTCGTTCTGGCCCACGTTGCCGATACTGCGCGCAGCCATGTCGCCATAGGGCTTGATGCGGCGGCTGTGCTTCTCATAGTAGAAGCCATTCTTGTTCTTGGCCCGGCACAGGAACGGGAAATGCCGCACCCTGTCATACTCCTTGTGGGTGAGCATGTAGGGGAACAGTCGATAGGCACGGTTCTTGCGGCCCTTGGTTCCATCGGGCTTCACGCTTTTGGCAGCATCAAGGATCTCCTTGCGGTCGCCCAGGATCTTTTGCCTCCACTGGACTGCGGTCATCGAGTTGTCAAATGCCGCCAGGCTGTCGCACAAGGGGCCGATGTCCTTCATCAGCGTGTCAACCTTGATGCCATCGGTAAACCAGTCGATGCGCAGCACATAGTATTGCAGGTTGGCAGCCAGCACGGTGCCGTTGTCGGCCAGCAGCTTGCCACGCTGCGGCTCGATGGGCACAGTGTCCATGAGCACCTCATCGGCCTTCATGTTCCACTGGGCTGCCTGCACGACCGAGGTCTTGAACAGGTCCCACACGATGAGTGTCGAGAAAGCAAGCATGATGCCCACCACAAGGGCATATCGCGCAAGGATGTGTCGTTTGTTATTCTGCTTCATTGTCTTGATTCCACGTTTAGAGTTGAAGAAGGATGTGCTGTGAGCATCACACTATTTTGATGATATCACATAGGGGGGGTCGTTGGGAGCCGTCAGGCCCAATCTCTTTTCTCTCATGAGCTTGGTCATCTCGCTCTCACGTATCATCGAGTTGTACTGGGCGCTGGAGTTGACGAGGTCGGTCTGTGCGTTGGCAAGCTCGGTCTTGAGGCTCATCACCTCCTCCATGCTGCTCTGGCAGACAAACTTGTTGGCTATATAGGCCAACGCCATGATGACAAGCGCAATAATATAGACGGCATTGCGCTTGAAAAAATCCAATGAGAAGAAACGGCCCTGGATGATGTCCTTGCCCGCCTTCTTGCTTGTGGATGCTGTATAGTTCCTTCGCTCGCTCATGTGGTTGATGGTGGTGATTGCTTGATAACTGTGTTACTGGTTGTGATTAAAACTATTCCTCAAAAAAAAGAGACGTTTACCCGCGACGCAGCCCGCTCTTGTCAGGTGGCGATCAACTCGGCTACGCGCAATTTGGCACTGCGTGAACGCGGATTGCGGGCAACCTCCTCGGCTGTGGGGACAACGACCTTGCCCACGACACGCCATGGCGTGTTGACGCGGCCATAGAAGTCCTTGTCCAAGCGGCCCTCGACGTTGCCGGTGCGCATGAAATTCTTCACCAGCCTGTCCTCGAGCGAGTGATAGGTGATGACGGCCAAGCGGCCTCCAGGGTGCAGCACCTCGAGTGTCTGTGCAAGCAGCTTGCGCAAGGCATCCAACTCTCCGTTGACCTCGATGCGCAGTGCCTGGAAAACCATAGAGAGCTCCTTCTTCTCCTGCGCAGCCTTGAGCAAGGGGCGGACGGCGTTAACCAGTTCTCCAGTGGTCGCCATCGGGCGCGCCTTGACAATCGCCGCTGCCAATCGCCGTGACTGCCGCAGCTCGCCATACAAGTAGAGCACGTCGGCCAGACGCTCTTCGCTGTAGGTGTTGAGCAGGTCACTTGCAGTGAATGACGCTCCGCGGTTCATGCGCATGTCGAGCGGCGCATCGGCACGGAAGGTGAAGCCACGTTCCACGGCATCAAAGTGGTGAAACGACACGCCCAGGTCGGCCAGGATGCCATCCACGCCGTCAAAGCCATAATAGCGCAGGAAATTCTTGACATAGGCAAAATTGCCATGTGCAAATGTAAACCTCTCATCTTGCAAGCGGTTACTCCACGCATCCATATCCTGATCCATTCCCATCAAACGGCCCTCACGGCCCAAACGCTCCATGATGGCACGGCTGTGGCCGCCACCACCATAGGTCACGTCAACGTAGGAGCCACCCGGCTTGATGGCAAGTCCTTCAATACTCTCGTTGAGTAGTGCAGGTATGTGATACACAGTAGGTTGCATTAATTATATCATTGCTATCACATGGACCGCTTGGCCCATTTTTTTGGGACTTCAAAGGTACAACAAATATTTGAGAAATTTACAATCTCAAATGACTAAATTTACAATCTAAAAAATAAAAGTTGTTAACAGTCCCTGTTAATAACTTTAGGATATCTGAAAATCAAATAATTAAGACAATACCTCTATCAGTTTACAAGTGCAAAAACGATCCCCTTAAATCACCGGTACAGAGGCTGCCTCTCGCCCTCAAGAAACATGACAGATGGCAGTTTTCAGATTTTTTATCATTATTTTCACAAAATTTTCAGATTGTAAATAATTTTTTTGATAACTTTGCCCCACAAAATCGCCTAATAACCAAAATATTCTATCAAACATCATTTTGACCTATGGGTAAAACAAGATTGGATCATCACAGGTTTGCAATGGACGTTGTGCAGCAGGAAGCCACTCCATTTTACTACTATGACATGGATATGCTACATGAGACGCTCGACCTCATCAACCAGTTGACCGAGGGCTGGCCATACATGGTACACTATGCCGTCAAGGCCAATGGCAACCCACAGATACTCAAGCACATTGCCAAGAGCGGACTGGGAGCAGATCTGGTGAGTGGCGGCGAAATCAAAGCGGCCATCGAAGCGGGTTTTAGCCCCAGGAAAATGACGTTTGCTGGCGTAGGAAAAACCGATTGGGAAATTAGGCTCGGACTCCAACTTGGGATTGGGTGCTTCAATGTGGAGTCGATCCCTGAGCTGGAGGCCATCAACGAGATTGCAGCCAACATGGGGACTGTTGCCAACGTCGCTCTCAGGGTCAACCCTGACATCGACGCCCACACCCACAAGTATATCACCACAGGCACAGCCGACAACAAGTTTGGCATCGGCATCGAGATCCTGGAGCAAGTCATCGGTCAAGCATTAGAGATGCCCCACATCCACCTGCGCGGGCTGCATTTCCACATCGGCTCCCAAATCACACTCATGAAGCCATTTGAGATGCTGTGTGACACCATCAACAAGCTCATTGACAAGTACGAACGCCACGGCATCCACTTTGAGATCATCAACGTGGGCGGCGGGCTGGGAATCGATTATGACCATCCCGACCAGCATCCCATACCCGACCTTGAGGGCTACATGGGCACCTTCAAGCGCCTGCTGCAGCTCCGGCCAGGTCAAGAGCTGCATTTTGAGCTGGGTCGAGCCATCGTGGGTAACTGCGGCTCCCTCATCAGCCGTGTCACCTACGTCAAGGAGAGCCGCAACAAGAAATTCATCATCCTTGATGCCGGGATGAATGACCTGATAAGGCCAGCCCTCTATGAGGCACACCACGAGATACAGAACCTCACCGCGTGCAGCGCCTCAGCAGCCGATACCGAAACCTATGATGTGGTTGGACCCGTTTGCGAGTCAAGCGACGTGTTTTCACATGATTGCGAGCTGCCTGTCACCCGCCGTGGCGACATCATCGCCATCCGCTCGGCAGGAGCCTACGGCGAGTCGATGGCATCCCGATACAACATGCGCGGACTTGTTGCCAGCCTTTTCCACCCACAGGAATGAAAAAATGACACAAAATGAGCCTAAAATATTAATTTCAGCTATCATCCTATCACACAGAGCATTAACAGAAAATAATTAAAAAAAATAAAAAATTTTTACCGAAATCTATAGCAACAACAAAAAAAAGAGTTACATTTGCAATTACTTACTAAAATTTGATCTCATGGAAAAAATTGACACTTTAGACAAGAAAATTCTGGAAATAGTAATGAATAATGCCCGCATTCCAAGCAAAGATGTTGCTCAGGTGTGCGGTGTGTCACGCGCTGCTGTTCATCAACGCATCCAGCGCCTCATCGACGACGGTGTCATCACCGGTTCGGGATATAACGTCAACCCCAAGTTGCTGGGCTATTCCACCTGCACCTTCATTGGCTTGACGCTGGAACGAGGTTCCATGTATCGCACGGTAGTGCCCGAGCTGCTCAAGATCAAGGAAGTGGTGGAGTGCCACTTCACCACAGGCCACTACACGATGATGATCAAGGTGTATGCCCGCGACAATGAGCATCTGATGTCGCTGGTCAATGACCACATCCAGCACATTGACGGTGTGGCTGCTACCGAGACGCTCATCTCGCTCGAGCAGAGCATCAGCCGCACTTTGCCCATCTACTTTGAGGACTGAATGCCAGCTGGTGCACCACTCCTGCAACACATGCCGTTATATAGATTGTGACCCCAAGAAGTCACAATGCCACCTGTGTTCCAAAACCACATGAGATAAAAGCCTAATTCCAGTTCAACATATTGATTATTGATGAATTGTTTGTATCTTTGTCGCACAAGAGACAATTCAACAATCTGATTTCAACACATTATACAGTACCAACCAATGGATAACAACCGATACTGCGTTATCATGTGCGGCGGCGTGGGAAGCCGCTTTTGGCCATTCAGCAAGACCGCCAAGCCCAAACAATTTATTGACTTCTTTGGCACGGGACGTAGCCTGTTGCAGATGGCATTTGACCGCATGCAAGGCATTGTCCCCGTTGAGAACATCATGCTGCTCACCAATGAGAGCTATGAATCCCTCATACACGAGCAGTTACCCGAGATAGCACCGAGTCAAATCCTGCTGGAACCCGCCCGACGCAACACCGCGCCTTGCATCGCATGGGCGGCTCATCACATCAAGGCCATTAACCCTAATGCCAAGATGATGGTGGCTCCCAGCGATCACCTCATCATCAACGTCGAGAAGTTCCGCCAGAGCGTCACCAGCGCCTTTGACTTTATCGAGACTCGAGATGCGCTGGTCACCATGGGCATCAAGCCCAGCAGGCCCGAGACTGGTTATGGCTACATCCAGGTGGGAGAGCAGGTTCAAGGCAATTTCTCGTCGGTGAAAACCTTTACCGAGAAGCCCAACGAGGACCTGGCACGCGTCTTTCTTGAGACAGGCGAGTTTTTCTGGAACTCGGGCATGTTCTTCTGGAGTGCCGACAGCATCATCAAGGCACTCACGGCATGTGCTCCAGAGGTCAACGCCGTCTTTGAGCAAGGCGAGCCCTACTTTGGCACACCACAGGAGCAAGAGTTTATCAATGCCAATTTTGCCGCTTGCCCAAGCATCAGCATCGACTTTGCTGTCATGGAAAAAGCCCCCAACGTCTTTGTCGAGACCGTCGACTTTGGCTGGAATGACCTGGGCACATGGAGGTCCCTCTATGACCACTCGCCCAAGAACAAGGACGGCAACGTGACGCAAAAGTGTAAGGCCCTAATGTTCAACAGCCACAACAACATCGTCGCTGTCAAGGGAGACAAACTCGTCGTGGCCTCGGGTCTTGAGGGTTATATCGTTGCCGATGTGGATGACGCATTGCTCATTGTCCCCCTCGACGAGGAGCAGAAGATCAAGCAATATGTCATCGACGTGAAATCCAAGTTTGGCGATAAATACCTCTAACCCACAAGGCAAACGGTGTGACCCAGCAGCCCAAAGGCACCTCAAGCACACCAGCTAACATGCTTAAGAGTCACTAACCAGCGATCAAAAACCACCACGGGACATCCACCTCTTGCGAGGCCAGATGTCCCGTGGCTGTTTATCAAGTGACTTTATTGAGCGGACTGCTGTGCGGGAGCAGCTGCTACAGGACGAGCCAGCAGTTCAAACGAGTCGACATATATCTCGGTCGTGTAACGCTTCACCTGATTGCGGTCTTCCCAAGCACGGGTGCGCAGGCGGCCCTCCAGGTAAATCTGGGTGCCCTTGCGGATGAAACGCTCGGCCACTTCGGCATTCTTGCCCCACATGACGATATTGTGCCACTCGGTGCGTTCAGGCACCTGGACACCGTTAGCGTTAGTATAGGCACGATCGGTAGTTGCAAGGGTGAACGATGCTACAGGCTGATTTTGTGCAACATAGCGCACATCTGGGTCACGGCCCACTCGACCCAACAGGATGACTTTATTGACTGACATGATAAATAATGGTATTTTGTTTTATTGATATAATGTATAATCTATTAGTTAGTTCTAAGTTGAGTACTGATGGTAATGGCAGCCCGTAAGCCGCAGTGCGGAAATCCTTGACGCGAGGCACTGATCAACAGCCTGTCCCCTTCAAGCAAAGCCCTACCCGCTCGTGCAGGCCAAACAACAGGTTCATCGCATGCACGGCATTGCCCGAGCTTCCCTTGAGCAGGGCATCCATCACAGCATGCACCGTGAGTTCACCAGTGTGCTCATTCTTGTCGATGTAAATCAAGCACTTGTTGGTGTTCTCGACATCGGCAGTGACAATGGGACGATCAACCATGAACACAAAATTGTGATCATCATAGTACTGGTCATAGAGCTGCCTGACAACCTCGCCATCGATGCCGCACTTGAAACGCGCTGCGACAGCAAGCGTGCGCCGCTCGGCAAGACGCGTCAATGTGAGCGACACCGGCTGGCAGAAACTTGACTGACACTGACTCAATGCCAGCGCCACCTCACGCTGCTGGTCTTGCGCCCACTGGGCCTGGGTCATCCCATCGGGGGTTAGCCCCTGCTGTGATAACATGCTCAAGCCAATGGCTGCATGTAGCGTTAACGGGCTATTGAGCATTAGGTTACGAGCCATTGGCATGAGTGCCAGCAGTGAAGCCATGGCAACATTGCCTGGCATGGTCACCCATTGTGCATCATGCACCAGCACGCGACGCTGCATCTCGCTCAGCCCATATATCCACGGTCCCTCACCGCCCTGGTCGAGATTATGACAGCCACTCAGGTCAATAATGCGCAGGTCATCGGGCAAGTCGAGCCTCGACATCACCTCAACGACCTGGTTGCGAGACCCACACAGGAAGATGAGATCCACACCATTGGGCGATGGGGCTACCGGTTCTAAAACCAGATCACACTCACCCATGATGCCCGGCACAACGCTGTCGAGCCGCTGACCCACATCGGCACCCGTGGTCCACACCCACCTCAAGTTCACATCGGGATGATTGATGAGTAGGCGCACCAGCTCTGCCGCACGCAGGTTATCACAACCGACAATACCTACGTTAATCATCCACTTCTTGTGGTAGAGACGTCTCTATGGTCAATGACGAGTTCTTGGGCATGAACTGTTCAAACACGGCTCTGGCCTGTTCATGCGTCACACCTTCGGCAAGAATAGCCACCACGGTGTCGGCACCAGCGATTGTACCCAACACCTCGGGCGGACGGCTCATATCGATATCATAGGCCAAACCAGGAGCATAACCATTGCGAGTCTTTATAACAGCCAAGTTGCCCGAGAAGGTCACCGACACCAGTCCCACTTGCTTGGCAGCATGGGCATCGGTCTGTCGCATGCTCAGTAACCTGTCCTGCAACTGGTTGCTGTCGGGAATAATGTACATATAGGTGTTGCGGTCGGTTGCAACCTTAGAAATCTTCAAGGCTTTCAAGTCACGTGACAATGTGGCTTGAGTCACATTAATGTTGTGCTCACGCAACATGTCAGCCAGCTCGCTTTGGCTTCCAATACAATTTGTCTTGATCAGGTCAGTGATCAACTGTAGACGGTCACGTTTTCTTTTCACGAGTACTTTCTTTTTTCTTGGTTTTTTGATTAATGTTGTTGTCTCCATAGAACTATATATACTTAAAGATTGGTTACTCTTGCAAAGGTAAGAACTTTTTCACAAAAACAGCAACATAATTATTGATTTTTTTACCAAATTTTGACAAGCCAATGTATTTTAATGAAATATTCATCATATTCGGTAAGTCATCTGCTACCTTTTCAATGGCGGCACCATGCATTGGGGGTCAAGTTGAAAATGAGACCACGCTTCAAGCAGTTGTGGCTTGCAGGCCACGAGCAGGCGATGGGCATCGGTGAGATTGGTGGTGTCTTTCTCGATCTGGTCGATATACTCGAGCAGATTGTAGCACATGGTATATTGTCCTGCCGCCATGAGAGCCTGGGGCATGCCTGCGGCCTTCTCCTCACGGGTGAACCACAACGTCGTGCCCATCGAGGCGGCACGGGCACTATTCTGCATAATGGCTGGGCTGGGCAGCAGATGGGCGGGCAGAGTGCCATTCTTGCCCATGCTCTCCCAGCGTTCACCTTGACGCAACTCATAGATTGTGCTGGTCACCACCCGGTTGTGCCATGCTGGGTCATTGTAAAGCGAGCCGTAGCTCATCTGCCGCAGGCGCTTGAGGAAGACCTCGCTGCTCATCATCACCACCGACTTGGCCCTATTCATCAACATCGACTCGACTGTCGCAAACTTCAAGTTGGAGATGAAAGCCGCATTGTTGCCGACAAACGTCTTACCGATGGCACTAAACATCTTGCTCTTGAGCAGCGCGCCAGCGACATTGGCCACAGTGACAATCGCCATGACGACCGACATCACGCCCATCCAGAAGTTGCTGTCCATCACCACGGCAACGACAAACAGTGCCATCACCACAGCCTGGGTAATCAAGCCGTAGTTGCGCAACCTCCCCAGCGTGAGTTTTCCCACGCTGCGCGGCATCATCTGTTCGCACGGGGCATACCCGTCCATATAGGGACTGGACACATCGCTCACGATCACCAAGTCGAGCGACTTGTCGGTGCGCGACTTGTCCTCACGGTATTTGCTCATGCGCTGCTCGGCCAGCAAGATGGGTTCGATGCCCTGGTTGTCAACCACGCCACCATCCATGATGCCAAAGCGATCTTTCAAGCCGGCAGCAATATCCTCGTTGCGTGAAACCTGGAAGTCGTCGGGATACATCATGGGTTCAAAACCACTGGGGAAACATGACGAGCAAGCCATCGCCTCGCCCAGGGTGATGTGGCTCACCACGCTGCGCCCGATGCTGTGCTTCTGGTTGCCAAACACGCCATAGGTCATTCGCTGACCTGTCGTCATCTGCCCCTCGGTGACACGGAAACGGAAAGGCAACGAATTGTCAAAGTCGGCAGCCAGAGCCGTATAATCCTTGACGGGAACGCGGTCAAAGTGGTCGATGATATCGCCCATCACCGCACCGTCAAACAACAGTTCGTCATAGACTCCCGCCATAATCTTGATGCTTGACGCTTCACGATTGGCCTTCTCATCGCTCAACCGCTGCAATGCTCTCGCCATCAGGTCCTCGTTGCACAGGAAGTGAAACAAATCCTTCACCATCTCCTGGATGTCCTCGCCACGGGCACGAGTGAGCATATACTTCAACGCCGGGATACTGCCTCCCGACACCGATGACAATGCCACGACACAATCAAGCAGAGTGCGTCCATCTTGCAGATGCACAGAGTTCAGAAAAGACAAAGTCCCCAAGTCAAATGTCGCGGCACGGTAGCCACCGCCCGAGAACGCCATTCCGATTTTTAATTCTTCAGCCATTTCTCAAAATCAATTAGGTGAGTTACAAAGGTAGTGATTATTTCCCACACTGGTCCTCATTGACCACCCCAAAAACGGCTATTAAAACCAAGGGGGGCGCTTGCGCGCGACGGGACATCAACAGCCACCGGCCATGACAAGGGTGATTCACGTCATTCCCGACTGAGCAGAAAATCAATGAGGTCGGTACCCTCGGTGAGGTTGAATTTCTTGCGCAGGCGATAGCGGGCACCCTCGACACCGCGCACGCTCAGACCGGTGAACTGGGCAATCTCCTTGGTAGACAAGTTCAATCGCAGCAGGGCACAGAACCGCAGGTCGGTGGGTGTGAGGGATGGATACTGGGCTTTCAAGTTCTTGAAGAAATTCTTGTGGATGAGGTTGAAGTTGTTTTGATACACCTCCCAGAAGTTGTCCTTGTCGGCACTCTCACCCAGTTGCCTGAGCATGGCTTCCATGTCCCTATGGCTGATGGCACCCTTGCGGTTCTTCTCGCGCAAGGTATCTCTAATGTTCTCGATTGCCTGGTTGCGCGCAGCGGCATCAAGGGCGAGCGCCGCCGCCTCGCGCGCCTTGTCACTCAACTGATCCTCCAGCAACTGGTGACGCTGCTCGGCAATGATCTTTTCCTGCTCCAGCACCTTGAAATCCTGTTGCAGCCGTTTGTCCTCGTATTGCCGGCGCAACTTCTCCTCGGTCTTGCGTGTGCGATAGCGCACCAGCAAGTAGGCCAGCACACCCAGCAACAAGAGATACAAAATCCACGCCCACCACGATGCATAAAATGGTCTGGGATGACTGAAGTAGTAGGTGGTGGTGTCAACGACCTGGCCACTCAATGTCTTGACCTGACACGTGAGTTCAAAGTCACCATAGGCCAGGGCCGAGTAAGTGACCTGGGGGTGATCGGATTGTGTGTTCAAGTCGGTGCCACTGCCCTTTAGATGAAAATCAAACAGATACCGGCCGAAGTCGTAGTTAGGGAAAGACATGGTCACGGTGATTGCCGACAACGATTTGGGACGCTGCTTCTTGCTGGTGTTCACCGGCATGGCGCGTTCAACGCCACGGCGCCCTGTAGTGGTTACCAAGCTGACCGAGAGTCGCCTGTTGGTCTTGACGTGGGTGTCGAGATGACGCATGTCCAAACGCCCCACTCCATTGTTGAGGTTAAAGTAGGCGATGCCGTCACACACGTACACATTATTCTTGGTATCGTTGCAATCCAAGCCAAAGAGCTTTGAGGACACCGAATTGATGGGCTTGTAATCGTTGGAATCGCGTTGCATGAGCAGGAATCCGTCACTTGACGAGAGCCAGAAGGTGTGGTCATCGACCATGGTCGCGGTGCAATACTCGCGACCCAGATCACCCATGTCGTCAAAGGGCTCTATCGTGTCCTTCACGTCATTGTAGGTGTACAAGTGTGGCCCCATTGAAAACAGCACCCTGCCACAAGCTTTCATGACATGCACCATGCCATGAATAGTGTCGCCAGCCAAGGCTTCATATTGCTTGACAGCGGCCGAGTGCAGGTCTCTCGAGAGAGTTACCTTGAAGAGTCCACGATTCATGTGGGCTAACCAGATGTTACCCTGATGATCGACCTCGAACTGTGACACCGGTGCGTGAAATCCATCCACCTCGTGCGAGAACACCCACTGCCCATCACGTTTCACATAGATGCGCATAGCATAATAGGTCGACTCGATGATGACCTCCTGCCCGTTGATGGTGGCACGACGCAGGCAGGTGCTACTGCCATGACCACCAACAATGGGAGTCGACTGCACTCCCTGAATGCGCTTGATGCCGTCATTATTGCCCATCAAGATCTGGTTATCCTCACTCGTCACATACCAGTTCTGGCCGTCACTGCCAGCCACTTTCTCGAAGTGCTGCCCATCGGCACTGCAGCGCCAAACGGCCTGGTTGGTCGCTAAATATAGATAGGATGGCGTGTATAGCACATCATATACCATGCCGATTGACGACTGGCCGCTACTGGGCGTGAGCAATAAGAAGGGCGATGCCGTGCTAATGAGTGCCACACCGATGTCGAGCGCGGCCCACACGTTACCATCAACATCGGCCATCAATCGCAGCACCGAATTGTTGTTAAGGTGGTTGCCTGTGTGATAATGCCACTTGAGACGGCCATCCAGCCCCAGGGCATAGATGCCCCCCAAGATGGTACCGACGACGATGGTCGAGTCGTGCGGCACCAGAGCGGCACGATTGATGTTCTGGGAGCACAACGCATGATCAACTGCAGTGCGCAACGGCACCACGCGACGGCCATCATAGTCAAACAAGCCATGCCACTGTGTGCACAAGATCATGTGACCGGCATGACCTGGCACTGCCGCCACGATGTGGTCATCACCCACCTGGTCACGAGAGAGCACCCTCGTCATTTTGCCATCGACAAGCCGATAATAATCTCCCTCATGCACCTGCACAAACACCTCGCCACCCACCTGGTGGTAATAAAGCGGGCGCATCGTGGCATTATATCGAGGGGTCACTCGCTTGCCATCATAACTAAATGCCCCGGCAAATGACTGGAAATAGATCACGCCCTTGCTGTCGCGCACGATATTCCATATCTCATCGTCATGGGCGGCATAGCCCTGCGGCCACAACGAGGTGTACTGCAGGGTGCCATACTCATCACGCTCCATGTAGCCAAAATCCATGTAGCTACCCACATACAAGCGATTGCCATCCATGAGCAGGGAGCGTGCCACCGCCCCGCCTGGCAACTGAGTGAGCGTCCATTCATAGCCATCATAGCACAACACGCCGTAGGCGTTGCCCACATAGATTTCACCCCCAGGACCCTGGGCCAAATCCCAGTTTTGCAGGCCAGCATGGTAATCGGCCTTGCTAAAATTGTGGATCAACGGCAAGAAAGACATGGCAGCCGCGTCTTGACACAGGCCTGTGACAAGCACTAACAAGATGCTCAAGTAGCCAACAAACTTTGTTTTGATAGTTGAAAATATATCTTTAAACATCTTTCTATACATATTTATATTAAGGAGCACAAAGGTAATCAAATAATCTCACACTGACAAAATCATGCCTCAAAACTCAGCCTCGAGCAAAGTAGCCATAAAGTATTTATATTTTATAAAAATCTGATTAGCTGTACATTAAGGCATACTATCGTAGTAAAATCGTAGTACTCGATAATGCCATAGTAGTATTGATGTAGGCCAAAATTTGACCCATTGACATCAATGTGAGTAATTTTGCCAATGTGAAAATGCATCAAATCGCAAATTGGAATAAATTTTTATCAACCTTTAAAACGAAGCAATGAAAACAAGAATCATTACACTTCTACTGCTTGTTATGTGTGCCTTCATTGGTGCACAGGCACGCACCGTAAGAGGTACGGTCGTTGACCAGGTCAACGAGCCCGTGATTGGCGCCACCATCAAGGTCCTGGGGACCACTATGGGGGCGGTTACCGACTTTGACGGCAACTTTGAGATTGCCAATGTGCCCGATGGGGCAGTGCTCAAGTTCACCTTCATGGGCATGCAGGCCGTGGAGATGGAGGCCAGCGACGTGATGAAAGTGCAACTGCTGGACGATGTCCGCAATCTGGACGAGGTGGTTGTTATTGGTTATGGTTCGGCCCAGACCAAGGATTTGACCGCTCCCATCAGCGTTGTCAAGGGAGAGGAACTGCTTGCTGTTCCCACCTCATCACCCATGGCTGCCATGCAGGGCAAGGTTGCTGGCGTGAATGTCGTGAACAGCGGCACGCCCGGCGAGGGCCCCAAGGTGCACATCCGTGGTAACGGCTCCTTCACCAGTGGCAGCCCGCTGTATGTGGTTGATGGCATGTTCTATGACAACATCGACTTCCTGAACAGCAATGACATTGCCGACATGTCGGTTCTGAAGGACGCTTCGGCAGCAGCCATCTATGGTGTGCGTGCAGCCAATGGTGTTGTCCTCATCACCACCAAGCATGGCAGCAAGAACCAGCCTGCCAAGATCACCTACAACGGCTACTACGGTATCCAGAAGGCCACCAACGTCTTGAAGATGGCCAACTCGAGTGAATATGCCACGATGCTGCTCGAGGCCAACTACGATGCCTATGTGTCGACGATGAAGGCCTCGATCGACCGTTATGGCGGCAGTTACGGTAATAGTGATTTCCATCAGTGGACCTATGGGTCGGACACCGACTGGTACAAGCAGTTGCTGCGCACCGCATCCATCACCGACCACAGCCTAAGCATCACCGGCGGTGGCGAGAAGGCCACCTACTCGTTGGGTATCAACTATCTGCATCAGGATGGTGTCATGGACGTGAAGAATTACTACAACCGCCTGAACTTCCGCGCCGCCCTCGACTATGAGGCCACCAGCTGGCTGAAGGTCGGCTTCAACGGCATCTTCTCCAAGGGCAAACAGCGCACCCCCAACAATGCCGCTTGGCAGCAAGCCTTTAATGCCCCTGGCATCTACCCGGTGATGGACGCGAAGAACGACGCCACCTATCCCACTCATTATGGCTCACCCGAGTCGGTTGGCTTCACCAACAACTTCTACAACCCTGTTGCCACGGCCAACTATCAGAACAGCCAGAACGACATTAATAAGTATCTGACCAACTTCTATGCTCAGATCACTTTCATTCCCAGCAAGCTCAACTTCAAGACCAGCTATGCCTATGACTACTCGGCTATCCACAACCGCACCTACATGCCCGAGTTCTACGTGAGCAGCGTGCAACGCAACGACAAGTCATGGGTGAGCAAGACCGAGTCGACCTACAATAACTGGATCTGGGACAATGTGCTGACCTACAAGGACACCTTTGGCAACCACAATGTGGGCGTGATGCTGGGTCACTCGCTGCGTGAGGACAAGTACCAAAGCCTGTATGGCATTGGCTACGGTATCGTTGATGGTGACGATGCCTATAAGTACATCGGCATCAGTACCGACAGCGACAGCCGTCGCGCCAGCGATGGCGACACGCGCTATCGCAGCAACAGCTACTTTGGCCGCGTGAATTATGACTACATGGGCAAGTACCTGTTCATGGTCACCTTCCGTGCCGATGGCACCAGCAAGTACCAGCAGACATGGGGCTATTACCCCTCGTTTGGTGCCGCTTGGGTGATGAGCAAGGAAGACTTCATGGCAAACCAGAATATCGTTGACTACCTCAAGTGGCGCGCCAGCTGGGGACGCTTGGGAAATAACGCCGTTCCTGCCAGCGACGGTTTTCGCTCGGTATCGACGGGCACCTGGTCATCGGGTGTGTTTGGCAATGCCACCATCGCCGGTTTCCAGAACAACAGCTATTTCACCAACCTGAAGTGGGAGGTTGTCGATGAGACCAACGTGGGTGTCGAGTTTGCCACGTTGCGCAACCGCTTGAGTGTTGACATCGACTGGTTCTACCGCATGACCCGCAAGGCCGTGATCGCACCGCGCCTGCCCTTTGAGAACGGCACGCTGATGCAGAACATCGGCAAGATCCTCAACACCGGTGTTGACGTGAGCATCAACTGGGCCGACCGCATCGGCAATGACTTCAAGTACTACATCGGTGCCAACCTGTCCTACCTCCACAACGAGGTGAAGGACCTCGCCGGTAACCCCTATATCGCTGGCGGCAAGACCTACCAGTTTGTGGGCAAGGAGATGAACTCATTCTACGGCTATGTGATGGATGGCATCTACCAGACCGAGGCCGAGTGCGCTGCCGATCGCACCGCTGTGGCCAACGGCCTGAAGCCTGGTGACTTCAAGTACAAGGACTTGAACGGCGATGGCATCGTTGACGGAGAGGACCGCACCACCCTGGGTTCCTATCTGCCCAACTTCATCTACAGCATCAACCTGGGCTTCCAGTGGAAGAACCTTGACTTCGCGTTGACCACCTATGGCAACGCCGGTGCTGAGATGTACAACCGCAAGCGCGCCCTGCGTTATGCTCAGTCCAACTTCAACTTCGACCACGACCAGGTGGCCAACCGATGGACTGGCAGCGGCTCGACCAACAAGTATCCGTCGGCCGAGGCTTGGACCCGCTCGTGGAACGTGAGCGACCAGCGCGTGAATTCCTTCTTTGTTGAGGATGCCGATTTCTTCCGCATCCAGAATGTGACGCTGGGCTACACCTTCAAGAACATCAAGATGGGCAACTACACGCTGCCGTCGCTGCGCTTGAGCGCTACTGCCGACCGCCCGTTGACCTTGTTCAAGGCCAACAGCTTCACTCCCGAGTTGACCGATCCCGAGGGTTGGGACACCGAGGTGTATCCCTTGACCTCGACTTACACCTTTGGCGTGACAATCGATTTCTAATAGTTCATCATCAACCATTTAAATATCAACGACAATGAAATTTATCAAATATCTCATGGTTGCAGGACTGCTGATGGTGGGTGCCACCTCCTGCAACGACTGGATGGACATCCTGCCCGAGAACACGCTGCCCGAGTCGGATGTGGACTACACCAAGACCAGTGAAATGTATATGCCCGTGTCGGGCGTGTATGCCAAGTTGCGCACCGGTGGTATGCACTGGGTCATTTGGCCCTTGACCATCATTCGCGACGGTGACGTGTGGAGTGGCCGTGTCGACGACCAGGGCTTGCTGGTGGACTTCGGCAACCTGAAGTATGACAACTCCTTCTGGGGACTCAACGAGATGTGGAACCAGTACTATGGCATGATCAAGGTGGCCAACGGCGCGCTCACGTCGCTTGACTCCTATGCCGAGCACATCACCAGCGATGCCGACCGTGCCACCTACCGTGCCTACTGCGGTGAGGTGCGCATCCTGCGTGCTTATGCCTACTACCGTTTGACCCAAGCCTTTGGCGATGTGACGATATTGCGAGACAACAGCCAGAGTGACCTCACCCGTTCGACCAAGGATGCCGTTGAGCGTTACATGCTCGAGGACCTGCAGTATGCTATCGATAACTGCCCCAAGGTGCGCCCCAACGAGGCAGCCCATTATGGAGCAGCTACGGCCTACACCGCCGAGATGCTTGCTGCCAAGATTCGCCTGAACCGTGGCGAGTGGGCCGAGGCCGAGGCCTTGACCAACGACATCATCGGCAGTGGCAAGTTCCAGCTCTACGACGACTTCTACAACTTGTTCAAGATTCCCGGCAAGCTGTGCAACGAGAGCCTGCTCGAGTGCCAGTGCACCGACTTTGGCCAGGGTAGTGGCGACATGGTTGATGCCGACCAGTGGTTTGTCTTCCAGGGACCCGGCAATCTGGGTGGATGGAACTTTGTGGGCATCACCGACAACTTCATCAATTGGGCACAGGCCCGTGGCGAGACCATTCGTCTCGAGACCTCGGTACTCGTGGGCGGCACCACCACCCGCGATGGCGATGCCATCAACGTGATGGGTAATGTGAACAACACCAACACCTGGAACGGCAAGGCCTACACCCCCACCAACCAGTTGACCGAGGGCCGCACCAAGTACGGCTCCAACAACAACATCCGCATCCTGCGCTATGCCGAGGCACTGCTCATCAATGCCGAGGCCAAGGTGCGTCAAGGCAAGAACGGCGATGAGCCCTTCAACCTGGTGCGCACCCGCGCCCACATGCCCACGATGACCAATGTCACCGTCAACCAGATCTTGGACGAGCGTCGCATGGAGCTGGTGTGCGAGTGGGGTGAGCGTTACAATGACTTGGTGCGCACCGACATGGCTGCCAGTGTGCTCACCGGATGGAGCGAGGCCGTGAAGTTCTATCCCATCCCCTTGACGCAAGTGCAGACGGTGCCCACGCTCGCCAATGAGCCCAAGAATAATTAATTGACTTATACGCAACTAATTTTTTTCAGGCAGGGTGTCCCCTGATTGATGACACCCTGCCTTTTTCAAAAAAACAAGAGGGTTTATGTTCCGTTTTCTTGCCGCATTAGCACTTGGCACCGCCCTGCATGCAGGGGCGATGAACGACTCGGTGAAGGTCGTAAAGGGCCAGGTGAGCGATTACTACATCCCTGTGGTCACACAGTATAGTGTGACGGGTGTCGTGACCGATGCTCAGGGCCGGCCTCTTGAGGGGGCGACCGTGATGTGGCTGCACAGCCCGGCTCACTGCAATACCGACTCCCAGGGCCGTTACTCCCTTGTGGGTACCGACACCGATGTGAAGCTGTGTGTCCACTATCCTGGCAAGGAAATGACCACTGTCAACCGTGATGCCCATCAGCATGATGTCAACATCACGCTGCCCGACAAGGCCAGCTTAAGCATTGCCATGCCCCGTCATGCAGCTCAGTCCACACCGTGGTATGACCCCAGCAATGCGGTGACCAGCACCTACTGCAACCCGCTCAACATCAGCTACAACTACGAGCCATGGAACAACAACACGCGTCAGGGCGGCTCTTTCAGATCCTCGGCCGACCCGATGGCACTGACCTTCAAGGATGAATATTTCCTATTCTCGACCAATCAAGGCGGTTTTCACTATTCCCGCAACCTGAGCGACTGGGATTTTTGTCAAGCGTCCTTCCAGCGCATGCCAGCCGATGACGACGAGTGCGCGCCTGCCGCTTGGGTTATCGGCGATACACTGTTCTACACGGGTTCCACCTATGAGGGACTACCCATCTGGTATACCACGCAGCCCAAGCAGGGACGCTGGCGCCGCGCCATCGAGCGCAACACCCTTCCCACATGGGATCCCCATGTCTTCCTCGACGATGACGGCAGGCTCTATGAGTACTACGGTTCGAGCAATGAGTACCCCGTCAAGGGGGTTGAAATCAGCCGTGAGGATTTCACCCCCATCAGCAAGATACACGACTTGGTGCTGCTGCATCCCGAGCGCCACGGTTGGGAACGCTTTGGGATGAACAACGATGATGAGGTGACGCTCAAGCCCTTCATGGAAGGGGCCTTCATGACCAAGCATGCCGGCAAGTATTACTTGCAGTATGGCGCGCCGGGCACCGAGTTCAAGGTGTATGCCGACGGCGTCTATGTCGGCGACCATCCGTTGGGCCCGTTCACCTATCAGAAGCACAATCCCATGAGCTACAAGCCAGGCGGATTTGTGCAGGGTGTGGGGCATGGTGGCACCTTTGCCGATCGGCAAGGCAACTACTGGCACGTGGGCACCTGCATGCTGTCCCTGAAGTACAAGTTTGAACGCCGCATTGGTCTCTACCCTACCGCCTTTGACGGCGATGGCGTGATGTACACTGTAACAGCCTTTGGTGACTATCCCTGCTGGAATGCCGACCATAACATCAAGACCCCTGCCGACCGCTTCACGGGCTGGATGCTGCTATCCTATGGCAAGCGATGCTCCGTGTCCAGCAGCGACAGCACGCTCAGTGCGGCAAGCCTCACCGACGAGAACATGCGCACCTTCTGGAGCGCAGCCAGCGGCAATCCAGGTGAGTGGATCGAGATGGATCTGGGCGACCTCAAGACCATCATGGCACTGCAACTCAATTTCTATGACCACAGGACGGTTCAGCACAATCGTGCCAATGACTTGTATTACCAGTACCGCATTCTGGCAAGCACCGATGGCCGTGACTGGTTCCTTGTGGTGGACAAGAGCGATGCCGATCGCGACACGCCCCACGACTACATCGAGCTGAGTCAGGCCCTACAGGCCCGATACCTGCGTGTCGAGAACGTGCACATGCCTTCCAAGGGTTACTTCTGCCTGAGCGAGATGAGGGTCTTTGGAACGGCCGACGGGAAAGCCCCGCAACCCGTGAAACGCTTCAACGTCAAGCGTGACAAGGCCGACCAGCGCAATGCAATGATCACATGGTCGGCAGTGGAGGGGGCCTATGGCTACAACATCTACTATGGCACAGCACCCGACAAGCTTTATCACTGCATCACGGTGAACGGCGCCACACAATATGACATGCGTGGTTTGGACCTGGACACCGATTACTACTTTACTATCGAGGCTCTGGCCGAAACAGGTCGCAGCCCACTGCACAAAATCATCTCAGTCAATCATTAAACAATCTATATTTTCGACATGAGCACCAGCATCTTGAACTTCATCATTTTATCGCTCATCTTGGGTTTTGCATCCTGCAAGAGCGAGGACAAGCCTTCTCACGAAGAGCCTACACCCAGTGCTGATGTGCGCCCGGCCTCGTTCACCGACGATGACGCGCTGCTCGATTACATCGAGCGCACACACTTCAACTACATGTGGGATGGTGCCGAACCCACATCGGGATTGGCACGTGAACGCATCCACCTCGACGGGCAATACCCCGAGCACGACCAGGACGTGGTGACCACTGGTGGCAGCGGATTTGGCATCGCTGGACTGATTGTGGCCATGGAGCGAGGGTTCATCACCCGTGAGCAGGGCATTGAACGCCTGGAGCGCATCGTCGGCTTCCTCGAGCGGGCCGACCGCTTCCACGGTGTGTGGCCCCACTGGCTGCACGGCCCAACGGGCAAGGTGAAGCCCTTTGGCCAGAAAGATAATGGCGGCGACCTGGTGGAGAGCTCATTCCTGATGCAGGGCTTGCTGTGCGCTCGTCAATACCTCAACCGTGACACCCAGGCCGAGAAGAATCTGGTGGAGCGCATCAACGCCCTGTGGCACGGCATGGAGTTTGACTGGTATACCCGTGGTGGACAAGATGTGATCTACTGGCACTGGTCGCCACAGTATGAGTGGGACATGAACTTCCCGCTCGAGGGATACAATGAGTGCCTCATCGTCTATGTGCTGGCAGCGGCGTCACCCACCCACACGGTTCCCGCCTCGTGCTACCACAAGGGATGGGCTCGCAGTGGCGGCATTACTACCGACGCAGCCCCCTATGGCTACCCGCTGGAGCTCAAGCACAACGGTGCCGAGCAGACCGGTGGCCCGCTGTTTTGGGCACACTATAGCTGGTTTGGCCTTGATCCACGCGGATTGAAGGACCAGTATGCCGACTACTGGAACGTGGTGCGCAACCATGCCTTGAGCAACTATCAGTATTGTGTCGACAACCCCAAGAACTACACGGGCTACGGTGCCGACTGCTGGGGCTTGACCGCCAGCTATTCTATCGAGGGATACTCGGCCCATTGCCCTGGCAATGACCTGGGTGTGATTACCCCCACGGCTGCACTCTCATCGTTCCCTTACACTCCCGAGCAGTCGATGGCCGCATTGAAAGGATTTTACGGCCGTGGCGAAAGCATCTGGGGCAAGTACGGCTTCTATGATGCCTTCAGCCCCGTCAGCGGCTGGACCACGCCTCGTTATTTGGCCATCGACCAGTGCACTATCGCACCGATGATCGAGAACTATCGCACCGGCTTGTTGTGGCAGCTGTTCATGAGCTGTCCCGAGGTGCAGCAAGGACTCGCCAAGTTGGGTTTCACCATCTCAAAATAATTTGTTACTTTTGCGCCACATCATTTTAGATTTTTCACATTAACACTATAGCTACAATTATGATGAAATTCAAGAGCATGATTTGGACATGGGTCCTGTGTTGTGCAGCGCTTCAGGCTCAAGCGGCCGACCAAGCCACGATGGACCGTTTCATTGACGACCTGATGGGCAAGATGACCCTGCAGGAGAAAATCGGGCAGCTCAACCTGCCCGTGACAGGCGACATCATCACGGGCTCAACCGTCAGTGGCGACGTCGTGGGCAAGATCAAGGCTGGCCAGGTGGGCGGCCTGTTCAACATGAAGGGTGTGCAGAGCATCCGCGCCCTGCAGGAAGTCGCCGTCAAGCAGAGCCGTCTGGGCATCCCCTTGATCTTCGGTATGGATGTGATTCACGGCTATGAGACGGTATTCCCCATCCCATTTGCCATGTCAATGAGCTGGGACATGGATGCCATCCGCAACTCGGCACGCATTGCCGCGATCGAGGCCACAGCCGACGGCATCTGCTGGACCTTCAGCCCCATGGTGGACATCTGCCGCGAACCCCGCTGGGGACGCATGAGTGAAGGCAACGGCGAGGATCCCTTCCTGGGATCTGCCATCTGCCGCGCGATGATTGAGGGTTACCAGATGAACGACCTGGCCGACAAGACCTCGATGATGGCCTGCGTGAAGCACTTCGCCCTCTACGGCGCTCCCGAGGCTGGCCGCGACTACAACACGGTGGACATGAGCCACGTGCGCATGTTCAACGAGTATTTCCCGCCCTATAAGGCTGGCGTTGATGCCGGAGCCGGCAGTTTCATGACCTCGTTCAACGTCATCGACTACATCCCCGCCACGGGCAACCGTTGGCTCATGACCGAGGTGTTGCGCGACCGCTGGGGCTTTGACGGCTTTGTCGTGACCGACTACACAGCCATCAGCGAGATGATCAACCACGGCATGGGCGACCTGCAGACCGTCTCGGCCTTGGCACTGAAGGCCGGCACCGACATGGACATGGTGGCCGACGGATTCCTCGGCACACTGGAGAAATCGCTGGCCGAGGGTAAGGTGACCCAGGAGGACATCGACAAGGCTTGTCGCCGCATCCTCGAGGCCAAGTACAAGTTAGGCCTTTTTGACGACCCCTACCGCTACTTGGACAGCAAGAGGGCCAAAAAGGAAATCTACACCGCCGAGCACCGCGCTGCCGCCCGCCAGTTAGCCACCGAGACCTTTGTCCTGTTGCAAAACAAGGATAACGTCCTGCCGTTGCAGCGCCAGGGCAAGATCGCACTGGTAGGCCCGCTGGCCAACACACGCGCCAACATGCCCGGCACGTGGAGTGTGGCTGCAGCCAGCGACCGCTACAGCACTCTGCTCGAGGCCATGCGCCGCGCCGTGGGAGACAAGGCCCAGGTGATGTATGCCAAGGGCTGCAACGTGTGCTATGATGCCGAACTCGAGAAAAACTCAACCATGTTTGGCCGCGAGATGCGCGACGAGCGCCCTGTCGATGTGATGCGCGACGAGGCCGTGCGCATTGCCCGCGAGTGTGATGTCATTGTCGCTGCCATGGGCGAGCCCAGCGAGATGTCGGGCGAGAGCAGCTCGCGCAGCCAGTTGACCATCCTCGATGCACAGAAGGACTTGCTCCAGGCCCTCAAGGCCACCGGCAAGCCCATTGTGTTGCTCAACTTCTCGGGACGCGCCACCGTGATGAACTGGGAGGTCGAGAACATCCCCACGATCCTCAACGTGTGGTTCGGAGGTAGCGAGGCTGCCGATGCCATCTGTGACGTCATCTTTGGTGACGTGTCACCCAGCGGCAAACTCACCGTGACCATGCCCCGCAACGAGGGTCAGATACCCATCTACTACAACCACCTGAACACCGGCCGCCCCAACCCCAAGTGGTTCACCAAGTTCACGACCAACTATCTGGATGTGCCCAACGACCCGCTGTTCCCCTTCGGCTACGGACTGAGCTACACCACGTTTGAGTATAGCCCCATGACGCTGAGCAGTACCACCATGGCTCCCGGCGGCAACATTACCGCAACAGTCACAGTGACCAACACCGGCAACCATGAGGGAGCCGAGGTCGTCCAGCTCTACATTCGCGACATGGTGGGTAGCATCGCCCGTCCCGTTCAAGAGCTCAAGGGCTTTGAGCGCATCAACCTCAAGCCCGGCGAAAGCCGCACGGTCACCTTCACCATCGACCAGGAGTTGCTCAAGTTCTATAACAAGGATCTGGAATACGTCTGCGAGCCGGGTGACTTCCAAGTCATGATTGGCCCCAACAGCCGCGACGTGCAGACGCTGAGTTTCAAGCTCTAAGTCCTGTTCCACAGCCACTTGTCATCCCGTTTCCCCAACCTTGAGGGTTAAGAAGCTGTGATCACATCGTGGCATTCACCAACCAGGCTGTCTCGAGTCACAATTTCACTGTGATCAACTGAGAATCAACGCCTCCACTCGAAACTCATTAGCCCCTGGCAAAACCTGATGTCTTGCCAGGGACTACTATATTTGCTAACAGCCTGGTAGTTATCGGCCTATTGGTCAGCCTCGACAGCTTCATGTCGGGAAACCTGCCTTCTATTAAGTCCATGTTTGTCATGCCATGATTATGCCACAGACCACCATCGCGCAACCACAACGTCCTTAGCTATGCGCCTCCAGCCACTTAGGGCACGCTCAGGACTTACACCCGCGAGAACATGACCATTCCGCACATACCTAAAACCCGCCAGCAACCTCAGCCACAGCTAACTGAAACCCACCAAGAAAGCCCCCCGCACCGTTGACAAGTTGAACAGCCTGCCAGAACTCAACCTATAACAAAGATGCATTTGCAGGAGGGTATGTCATAATTGTGGCACATCCTCTTTCATCAGTAATAGAGAGTCTTCATCTTAAGACCATTATCAGTGCATTGCCGCCAAAATAGATTGCAAGGCATACAGCCAACTCAAAGATGCCGATGGCCCAGCAGAAGACCCTGTTTGATAGCCAAACGCCTTTGTTGCCATGGACAATGGATTTGAGGAGTTTGCTGGTGTCCTCACATTCTTGCCGTTGTTGTCAGCGATGACTTTCAAGCACAACTTTCTCTTGCTTAATGAAGTCATTGATATACCTCGCCAAAAAGTCGCCAAAATGGCAATAGAAAAACGCCAACCGATTGAGAAACAAACGATTAGCGTTTCAAGCCGTACCCAGAGCCGCAATTGAAAATATTAAATCCGCTTAAATGGCATTCAATTGAAAACCCTTTAATTTTGCTTATTATCCATTGATTTTCAACATATTACAAAAACTCTCGGATTTAAGCGCATTTAAGCGTTTTGCAAGGTTTTTAGCAGATGTGGGGAAAATGTGGGGAAAAAATTTTGGTCATTTAAAGGATAAGTATTACCTTTGTATAAAGCAATTTACACACTATCCCAACAACCATAAAAAAGACATGAAAGTTACATTTATCATCAAAAAATCGGCAAAACGGTATGACACGGAATCAACCGCTACCATATATTTGCGACTGAGGGATGGCAGGAGATTGGATTCAGTTGCCCAGACAGAACTCACCATCAATCCTAATCTTTGGGACGAGAAGAATGAGTGTGTCAAGTCGAAGGCTATTTGTGA
>Ga0247611_10001467_pt1 | contig 41645 bp, 58 predicted proteins | sample 177DNAGHGhighgp2_FD_192422 | JGI IMG/M metagenome (GOLD analysis project Ga0247611, IMG submission 192422) | Sheep rumen microbial communities from Palmerston North, Manawatu-Wanganui, New Zealand - 1770 DNA GHGhigh gp2 | ecosystem: Host-associated > Mammals > Digestive system > Stomach > Rumen... | reverse complement strand
ATACCTTGTGGCTTTTTAATAGTAACAACATTGTCTCCCATTCTAATAACAAAATTATCGTCTTTCTTTCTTTGTATTAATTCTTCAATTTCGTCATCATCGTAGCCCATTGCTTTAATACTTAATGCTATTGCTGTTAATAGTGCTAATCTCATTGTTACTTGTTTAGGGTTTGCACTCATTTTTTCTGCAAATGTATATGCACTTCCCACTCTTGCTGCAGAAAATGGTATTAATTGATTTATTTCTCTTGTTATATTTCCAGTTCTACCAAAATCTTGTGTTGCGTCTCTTGATTCTAATGCAGCTAAAATTCTTGCGTCCATTTCTGCTGTGCCTTTATTTTGATAATATTTATAGTTTTTCTTAAATACTTCAAATCTTGTAGACTGTTCTGATATTTCTGGTATATAAGTAAGTAAATCCAATAATCTTTTTAATGGTTTAAATTTTTCTTTTACTCCTAATGTTTTTGATTTAGCACCATAAACATCTTGCATTAAATTTTGTGTTGATTCTCTAAACTGCGACATTCTGCTAGAACTTGTTGCACCTGTTTGTTGATATATTGAATATAATCTATTTATCTTATCAGCATATCCTGGAGCTACTTGATTTAAAAAGTTTCTAACTGCTTTGCTCTTAACTGATAATATGTCTAATACCCCTAGTGCATTATCTACTACTGGAACAAATCCAGCTGTTGAATAAATTGCTGCTTGTGCTGTATCTGATATCATATTTGGTATAGCAAATCCTAGGTTAGCCATTGTTGCTCCATATCTTAAAGGCATATTCATTTTACTGTTTATTTTAAGAACCTGACTCATAAACTTTTTATCTATATTCATTAATGAATTGAATAATAAGTCATCGTTAAATTGTAAATATACTCTTTTTCCGTTATCATTAATAAAGTTTGTTATTAAGTTTTTAGAATCAACTTTATTATTTGGAGCAAACAAATCAATTGTTTTTTCTAGGTCTAAATCTTCTGTATTTACCCCTTGTTTCTTTAATTCATTTTTCCATAATTCTAAATTAGCTGTACCAACTTTTTGAAAAGGTGTATCTATTACATCATAAACCGTACCAGTCAAACCAGTTTCTTGTCCTTCTTTATATAAAGCTTTTAATGCATTGTTATTATCTACTTGTCTTATTATATTACTAGAATTTGCAATAATATTTTCAAGAACATCTTTTACATCTAGTTCGCTTCCTGTTCTCTTTTTAATAATATCTGCAACTGCTCCTTTTCTTCCAATTTGGTTACCTCTATTTTCTAAAACTCTTTGCATAGGAACATAAAAAGCATTACTTTGTTGAAGTCTATTTGCGGTTTCTTGCTCTATTAATCCATTATCTACAGCATATTGCATAACTCCATTTAATGTATCATATACTAATTTAGCAGCCTGTTGTATTTGAGTATCATTTTTAAATTGTTCAATTACTGCTTTACTATCCATTGTTCTTATTCCAGTTTTTAATGTTTTTGCTTTGTACTCTAAATCTCTTTGAGCTACTAAATATGCTCTTAAGTCATTATATCTTTTAGAATCATTTCCAAGTATCTCTCCTATTTGACTTAAGCCAGGGAACAGTTTTTTACCATGTTCGTCTATATATCCATCACTCAACATAGAAACAACTTTGTCATTAATTCCACTTGCTAGTCTTGTTAAGTAATATGCATTATCACTAGCTTTAATTTGGTTTGCTGTTTTGCCATTTGCTTTTGCTAATTCATTTACTGCAGATTTTACAACATAATCTCTATCATATATATTACGCATTATTTCTTGTTTAATATAGTTCTTTGTTATATTATGTCTATCTGTTTGTTCTCCAATGCTTATATTACTTAATGTTCTGTTTCTAGGATTTTGATGTATGTAATTATAAGCTTGTTTTTGCACTTTAGTAATAAAGTCATTAAATCTTTTGTCTGTCTTTTTCAAGCCTTCAAGAACAGCAATTGTTTGTGGATAATCTACTTTTGCTTGTTCTGGAATTATTGAATATTCTCTTATTACTTCTGCAAATCCTTCTTCAAGTCTTATGGTTCGTGTCTCTCCTTCATATCCCCCTAATTTGTCTATAGCAGCAAGTAATTCGTTTGAAATTGATTCTTTATCTATTTTAAGTCTATTTCCTAGATCCATTGCATGTCCTGTTTCATGTAATATACTATCCATATCTTTATATTCTTTTGTTCTTATTACATCTCTATCGCCTTTATATAAAGCATAAGCGTCTTGTCTAAAATGACCTTTTTTAATTCCTAGTCCTAGATAATCTTCTATTGTTTTTCTTATATCAGATAGCTTTGTTACTGGAATAGAATTATCCCAGTCTCCTGTCTTTTCAATTTTTTGAATCTCTTGTTCAATATATGATTCGCCTCTTTCTGCATTTCTTATAGAATTATCTTCAGAATTATTTTTAGCAAATCTAATATCACTATTAAAAGTAGGATTTGTATTATCAATATTTTTAAATTGATTACTATTAAATGTTACATAGTCATTGCCAAGATTTATTTTTTTACTAGATGCGTCATCATAAATATTTTTAAATATTACTCCATCGTATTTACCACTTTTTTTAGCTGCTATTATTACATCTGTTGTTGAAAAAATATTATAAGGTTTTCCAAAATCTTGATCTATTAAGTCTAAAATTTCTTTATCAGTTATAAAATCTCTTCTGATTTCGCTCCAATTTCTGCCTTGCATATCTATTTCAAGTGGTTTTTCTATGTTTAAATATCCTTCATATACTCCATTGTTCTTACTAGAATTAATAAAATAACTTTCTGCAACATTTTTATTGTTTGTATAATAGTTTGCTCCCCAATGTCCTCCTTCAAATTCTGTAAATCCATAATTTAAAGTTCCATGATATACAGTTTCTAAATTACCTTTTTCGTCTCTAACTTTGCTATCTTTAAAATACTCTTGTTGTTGTTTTGATAATACTCTTCCTTGATTATCAACTTTTGTTTGCATATAATTTTGTAGATTAATCCATTTGTTATTATCTTTAATTTGTAACATATCAGCTGGTATATTATTTGTAACGCTATATGATCCTTCCCCACCTAATAAATCACTTTCTAAATTTTCAAGTTTAGCATTAGGATTTATTCTTAATACAATACTATCATTTGGAGTAAATGATTTTGCCAATTCTTCTGTTGCACTTAAATAAATTTTGTCTTTTGAGCTTATTCCTTCTTGATTTTGTTTATTCCCAACAGTTAAGCCATTGTCTATTATATTTTGTAGATTTTCTCTTGATGTACTATGATATAAATAATTACTAGATTTTTTGTTATTATTATATTTATTGTATATATCCATTGCTTCTTTACTATATGGATTTTGTTCTAATTCTCCAGAAAGATTATTATTTTGTCTTTGCATATTTCGCATTTCTATTCCAGCAAGTTTAGCTCCTGCTCTAATAATAGAATCTCCTGTTATATCTTCAAATTGTTTTGCTAATGACTTCTTTGATTCTTTGTTTTTCTTCATGTATCTAATCCCAGTATCCTCATCAATATTTTGTGGCGTTCCAGAACTTGTGAATAACCCTTCATCTTTCATTGTTTGAATTAAATTATCAAAAGCTTTATTGATATTCTTTCTTTCTTCTCCAGCTGGAAATGGATTAAATAATGCATATTCATTATTATTAACACTATGTACTAGGTATGTATCTGTTATTCCTTTTGCTTTTAGTTTATCTGATACATAAGATTCAAAAGCTCTTGCCCACATCTCTGCTATTTTAGAATAGTATGCTGTTGATCTACCCATTGCTTTATCTAATTCTAATGCACTTTTACTAAAAGCACTTTCGCTCTTTACTTCTGTTACTTGTCTTGCGGGTTTTCCTTGTCTATATAAAGAATAAACTGTATCATCTTCTAGTTTTCTTCCAACTACTTCTTTATACATATTTTGTAATGTATTAAGAGGTTCTGGATATGTTTTATCTGTCTTTAATGTTTGACCATTTAATTTATAATCTATATCTCCTTCAAGCTTACCTTCAATTAGTGTTTTTCTTATCTTTTGATATTCTGATTTTTGTTTATCAGTTACTTCTATTGGAACTAATTCATATTTTCCTTTAACTTTTTTATACTTATTAGCTTCGCCCTTAAATACTTTATCTAAATATCCTAGATTATATTCAATATTTGATATTCTGTTCTTTTCATATATTGCATTCTTCTTATCAATTTCTTCTGGATTTGTTGAAACATTATATCTAATTGAATCTATAACTTCATTTATAGCTTTTTTCATATTATCTGAAAGTTTAGGATTCCTTAAATTCTCTGTTGCCATACCATCTTCGTTATATCCGCCTTCTCTTGATAAATAATTATCAATGCTATGTCCGTATTCATGAGCTAAACTTCCAGCACCTTTTAATTTTGTCATATTTATAACTTTTTTACCTGGTTCAAAATGTGCAACTGCTCCAGTTAACCCTTTTCCTCTTGCTCCAAATGCAATGCTCATAGCATTTTTTTGTCCTAAACTATCTGGAGTTATATCTAATGCATTTGCTAAATCTATGAAAGCGTCTTGTGCATAATTTAAAAACTGTTGTCTTTCACTTTGTGTTACCCAATTTCCAAATTCTCCACCTTTAAAGCCAAAATTATTTATAATATCATTACCAGTAGCTTTTGTTGCATTCTTACTATTTGCATTTACTCTATTTACCTTTTGTATTTGAGGTCTAAATAAATTATTACCATGTTCTTTTAAGTACATACTTAACGCCATTGCATAGTTTTCAGCGTCAATTTTATTTGCAAAAGATTTTCCAGTATATTGTGATTTCAATGTTCTAGGATTTCTTAAATATACAGAATATTTATTTCCTCCAGTCATTAACAAACTGTTTCTTTCTTCTACAAATGCTCTATTATTCTTTATATTGTTTTTAAAGTCTAAAATATATTGTTCTGCTTCTTGCTGTGTTTTAAATCCATCATTTAATACCTTGCCTTTGAAATTAACAGAATAACCATTATCTGTATTTTGTACTGTATAATCGTGTATTACTTCTTTTCCAGTTTTAGTAATAGTTCTGCCTCCAGATAAATCTTTTCTTGCTCCCCCTATTTTTTCTCCAAAATCTTCTATTTTAGAATTATTTTCTTTGTTTTGCATAGACTTACTATTAACAGTATTTTTTTCAGTTTTGACAGATTTATTATTCTGTGTTATACTGTTAGTAGAAGGATTAGATTTTCTTTCGCTGGAATATTGGATTCCACCGCTTGAATTATCTGATCCCTTTTTATTATAAACTAATTTTAAATTTCCCTCGTTTATATTTTTTTTCAAATAGCCTTCTAGTCCTATTTTTCCATAAGCACTTTTAACCTTATTTACAGTAATATAAATATTATCTTTCTTATTAGCCAATACTGGAACAATAATCCTATCATTATTAGAATCTTTAAATTGAGTAATTACAATATAGTCATCTTTTCCGTATTTATTACCTGGTTTATCTTGCCATTGATATATTAAAATTGGATCATCAATATTATCTAATACTTTTAGTAACGTTTCTTTTCCTAATCCATGAAAATTTTTATTGTTTGTATTAATTCCTTTTTTTGCTGCTTCTTCTTTTGTCAATACAGTCGTTCTGATATGATCTTGTGTCATTAAAACTGGTAGGTTCTTCATACCAACATTTTGAAATACTTGAGGAGTTTTTTCTAATACTTTAATGTTTCTATTTCTATCAATTGTTTTTTCTAGCACAGTATCTATGCTTTGTAATAAATCAGAACTAACTTTTTTATATTGGTTTTTATTTGATTCAGTTACTTCGTTTCCTTCTATATCAACCTGTCCTTGTATAGGAGCATTTTCATTTGGTATAGTAGCAACTTCTTTTATAGCTTTGTTTAATGATTCTGCTGTATATCTTTCATTATTGGTTTTATCAATTGCAACTCTATTTACTTCTGGAATTTCTTCTGTAGAGCCATCATATAATACAGCTTCCAATTTACCATTGTTTTCTTCTAATTCAATAAACATATCATCGTTCAAAGTTTTATCGTATGTATCTTCTAAAATATCAGACCACTTTTCGCTTATTTCTTCTTGAGTATATGATGTCTTTTTATTTAATTCTGTTTCTATTTCATTAATATTTGATACAGCATAATTTGTTTTTTCATTATAAAACTTACTTTTTTCTGGTGCTGTATTGTTGTCATTTTGATTATTTACGCCATTTTGTGTTTCATTTGTATTATTTGTTGTATTTGGTTCTAAAATGTCTGTATTTTTATTTTGAGCGTTTTGGCTATTATTTATTTCATTAATTCTATTTTGTAATTGTTCATTTTTTACTTTATTAATAACTTCATCTAAATTATTTTGTATTGTATAGTTAGCCTCACTAATAGTTTTATTAATAGAATTAATTTGCTGTTCTGTAAGATTCATTGCTTTTGTATCAAATCCAGATTCTGCTTCAATTAAACTATCATAATTTGAATTGTCTAATACTACCCCTGTTGTTCCGTCTATTACCTCATATTTATTGGTATTTTTATCTTTAACAATAACTGGATTTACCATTAATTCTTCTCTAACGTTGCTTATTTCTTTACCTAGTGTTGGTTCTAAATTAGTTAATTCTTGATTCTCGTTAAATGTTGAGATATAGAATTGTTTTAAGTCGCTTTGATTTCTTGTATTGTTTGGATCATATTGTATAGCTGCATTTTTAATTCTATTAATTGTATTTTGAGAACTATTTTTAAATATTTCTTGAGTTTCTTCTTTTCCAATATTATCAACATTTTCTTGAATAACAGCTTTTAATTCTTTTGCAGTTAGCTTTTCTCCATTTTGAATTTTACGATATGCGTCAACTGATAATGTTAAACCTTTTGTCATTCCATTTGCTACAATTCCTAAAATACCACCATTAAGTCCTGCATTAAACATTCTTTCTTCCATGCCTTCCCATTTTGCTTTATCTTTTCCTCCAACTATTTCTGCAACAAACTCTTGTGTTGGTTCCATTAATGCTTCTTGTGCGACGTTCTCTAATATATTAACTCCTGTGCTATTAAGAATAGTTTTGCTTATTTCTTTTCCTGCAAGTTTTTTAGTTAATTTACTTGCCATTTGTCCTGTAATTACTTCTTCACTTAATCCCTCTGCTAAACCTAATATTGTACCATAAGTTTTAGCTTCATGTGGAGACATGCCTCTTGCTTCTGCGTCTTTTAAATAACTTCCACCAGCACTAGTTGTAAAATAAGTTGCACCAATTACTGGATTAATTGTACTTAATGCCATACCAGGTAACATCTGACCAAATGATGGAGCAATTTCTGCTATCTTTCTTGTTACAATATTACTCTGATTTTCAATATTTTCTGCCATTTTAATATTTTCTTGATTTCTAATATCTTCAAGTCTATCATATGCAGCAACTTTATCTATTTTATCTTTATTCTGCAAATATAATTCAGAATACTTTTTAATATCTTCATCTTTGATATTAAACTTATCTTTAAAGTTTTTTAACTGATTATTATATTCTTCTTTAAATTTATCGTATAATTCTTTTGGCATTTTTTTAACTGGCATTATATTTTCGATCATAGCATTTAATCTATCGTCGTGAGCTTCTTGTGTGCCAAAATTATAATACATATATGCGTTTTTCTCTTCATCTGTTAAATCTTTAGAATTTTGTACTCTTTGTATCTTTTTATCTGTTTCAGACTGAACTGGAGTTAATACAGCTCCAACATAATCTGTCATATCTTCAAAACCATGTTTCATTCCGTATCCATGTATTTTCTATAAATCTGCCTGTATCATTAAAGAAATTACTCATTAATTCTCCTGGATCAGCATGTAACATTTTATTAGATATTTCATTTACAATTTGTCTTTTTTGTTCGTCTGTATATTCAGAGTTATCAATAACAGTATCAGTTTCTTTTGGTTCTTCTAATGACTCTGTATTTATTTCTGGTTCTATATCCTCTGTTATATTTTGCATTGTTTCTAAATCTTTTGGAGTAGTCATGCCAATTGAGTTTCTTAATTTTCTGGCTTCGTTTAGTTTTTCTTGATATTCATTAAAATTATCTTGAGAGTCATTATCAAAGTTTGATGTATCATATTGAATATCATTATCTGTTACCATTCCAACACTATTTCTTAAAAGTCTTGCTCTTTCTTTTCGTTTTTCGTATTCTTCATCATTAAACATAACTACCCTCCTTATCTATAACCAATTGCTTGTTTTACTATATTTTCTATTGTATTAAATATTCCATTGTTGGTATTATTGGCATTTTGGTTGCTTGTTTCTGTAGTCTCTGGTGTTGTTGTTTGCCCATTATGTTTAGAATATTTTGCAGATAATTGTAAAAATTCTTCTGTAGATATTGCTCCACTTGCATACAAGCTATCTAAATAATCTCCTAATTGATTATATGTATCTTCATCTGGCACAACATATTGTTTTGTAAAATCGTCGTATTCTGCATATCTATTTTTAATTATGTCATCATATGTAGATAGCTTTGAAGATGATTTTGAAGAAGATCCATATTTATTTTCTAGTTGATATTGATATTCCATATTACTACGCTTTAATGAGTTTTCATATTGTGCCAATTGTTTACTTGTTTGTAAATCTAATTCACTTCTTAATTTAGCAAGTGCAACGTTATTAGCATGTTCTATTTGTGCTTGTTCTCTCATTTTAGCAAGTTCGTATTCTCTCTTTTCTTTAGCTTCTCTTGCTGCTCCAGATAATGTTCCAACTCTTACTCCTAAAATTGTACTAGCATTATTATCAACATATCCTAACTCATCTACTCTTTTCCATGCGTTTTCCAATGCTTTTTGGTCTTTTTCAAATTGGAATTGTTTTTCTTTGAAGTCTCTATCTTTTGCGTCTTTCCAATAATTAAATTGTTGGTCGTCAAAATTCATTACAAGTTGAGCTGTATCTGCTAATTGACTTAAATATTGTAATTGTCTATTGTATGCTTTTTCCTCATATTGTGGAATTAATTCTGATACAATTCTTGCAACTCTTTCAGCAGTTGCAGAGCTGTTTAACACTCCACTACCAGCTAGGCTTTGTAATGTACTATTTGCTGCATATTCAGAAGCCATTCTTAACGCATTATCTTGAGTAGGATCATAACCAAAATCTCCATTTCTTAATTTTTCTACTGATGTTAACATATTACTTATAATGCCATTTACAGTATCAGCATATGCACTTTGATATTGTCCTTGTACTGAATTTAAGTTTGCAACTGTAGGTGTAACAATAGTTGTGTTATAACTTGTCTTTTTTACCCCACTATTATTTGTAGGAGTTTTCCCTAACGCTTGATTATAACTATTGTATATTTGATTAAAATCAACTACATTGTTGTTTTTTGGTGCATTATATTGTTGTGGTGTAGGAGCATTATATTGAGGTTGTGTATTTTGTAAATTTTGATTTGGTTGTGTAGTTTCTGGTGCTCCTGTTGGTGCAATTTGTGGTTGTATTTGAATAGGAATTGTTATTGGATTCATTTGGTTATTTTGTGGTTGAACTGTATTTGGTGTAACAGTTCCATTATTATTAACTTGATCTACATTTGCTTGCACGTTACTTGTTGCTAGCCCTGTTGTTCTTGCAGTATTTAAAAATGTATCTGCCATTTTTATACTCCTTTCTTTTATAACTTATATGTTATATATTCCATTTAATTTATCTTTCCAGCTTTTTATTGTTCCTTCTGTTGAATTTGTTACAGAAAAAGTATTTACGCCTATGTTTTTGTTTAATTCATCTTTCCAATGGTTTAAGGTATTTTCTACAGTAGCGTATAATGTATAATTTCCTTCGCCTAACACATTAAGTTGTTTTGCCCACTCTTTTAATGTAGCCGTATCTGTATCGTATATTCTAAATCTCATCGGTTATGTGTCCTATCAATTCGTTCCATACCGTAGATCTTAATATTACCTTTTCCATATATTTCAAAAACATAACTATTTGCATTTTGCATATCATTTGGAATTAAAACACACTCTGTTCTGTTATTCCCTTCTGGCAAAACATTTTCTTTTACAAATTCTTTTCCATCATCTGTTATTATTTTTAAATTCATTGTTCCTTCTAAATCATAATTGAACCATAAAGCTGATAATGATTTTTTCTTACTTAAAACCCCATTTTTAAATTCTTTTGTTTTAATATAAAATGGAATTAATTTTTGTTCTGTTAATCCTGTTGTTTCATTAATATACTCATCTTTTCCATAAGTTTTTATATACTCTAGCCCATCTTTTCTTCCACCTGTTATTTCATAAATTACCCCATTTGCAGTTAATGCATATATAGGGTTTGGTGTTTGTGAAAAGTTTAAATCTACATATGAATCACAAATCATCGTATAATATAATTCGTCTTCGTCTTCTTCGCCCTGTGTTTCCTTCGTCCATTTTCTTAATCTTTCATCAAATATTAAGAAAAATCTATAATCTGGAAACCAAAAATATACTTTATCCTCACTTGCTGCAACACTTACATTTTTAGCTTCATTTATTGTAATACCATCTATAAAGCTTTTTACTCCTCCAGTAATTCCATTGTTTCCAGTTGGCTTTTCAATGTTTCTTATTGTAGATCCATCATATTCGTATATGCTTCTACCAAATAACCAATATAGGTATGAATTGTGAACTTTAATTGTCTGTTGATCATAACAACCAATATCGTTATCTAGTGAAACGCATGTATAAGAGTTTGATGTACCTGCAATAACATTTGATCCATAATATAAATGCATATTCTTTTCACTAAATACAATTAGCTTATCATCAAATGATACAAGCCCAGTGATTTGTTGACAGTTTGGAACTCTGTCCTCTCTTGAATCTTCTGGTGTAGTCCAGTCCATTGGATTTTGCAATGCAGAAAAATATAACATATTTCCTTTACTTGCCATCATTCTATTTTTGTGATAGCACATATGCTCAAATACAATAGGATTATGATCTTCATCTTCTGGAAGTGGAACTACTTCTGGAGTATTAATTGCTGATAAAGGTAATTTATGTCTTGTAGGTGTTACTCCATCTCCATATAATATTAAATATTCATTATTACCATCTGCATAATATACATGGCTAAATCTATTTCCAGTTATTCCAGTTGCAATAACTGCTCCAGTCATATCTTTTAAATCTGTACCTTGAATATAAAATATGTACTTATCCCCAGCAACTTCAAAATACTTTATTGGTGTTCCTAATAATCCAGGATTTCTACGCATTGTTCTTCCTATTTTGGTTGATATTGCTGGATAGAAGTCTAAACACATATTATACATATCTTGACATTCGTCATCTTGTAGGTTTTGTGCTGGATATATATTGTTAATTCCTCCAGCTAAATAATTAATTTGATTATTACTTTTAGAATGTATATTTTCTAAATATGTATTTTGCCACATTTATTATCTCCTCCTTCTTGCTAAACTTCTTTTTGTATCTCTTATAAGAGGATATCTTTGTTGCTGCTCGTTTTTATTTTCGTTAGCTTTTTGAACTAAATTGTTATAAAGTAAAATATATTCATTTGCTAGCTCTACATCTGGATTATGCCCAGACATTGCTATAATACTCATTACGTTATATTTAACTAAATCTATAAAATTATCGTCTATTTCAATATAATCTTCACGCTTTGTTACCATTTTTGGTTTTTTTCTGTAATAAATATCTATTTTTCTTACATCTTTTGGAACAGGGAATATTCCTATTGCTCCATCTCTACCATCATAATAACCATTTTCGTTCATATTCTCATCTGGTAAGTATGAACGTAATGTTTCAAATTCTCCCCAGTCATATGGATTATTCTCATCTCTTGCTTTTTGGCTTCTTGTAACATTACTAATCATATCAATACTACAGTCTTCTGGGAGTGTATATAATTCTTGCATTGGTCTAGTATTGAAAGAATATTGTTCTTGTATTGCTAAATCTTTATATATCTTCTTTAATGTTTCATTAACCCATATATACAAAGTATCATCTATGTACTCATGAGGTAGTCTTGTCTGTATATCATCTAATACTTGTCCTACAGTTGTTCTGCTTACTATAGCCATAATTTTCCTCCCTTCTATTTAGCTCTTATTATGTATTTTGTTCCAGTTACTCCTGTACTTAAATTTGGCAATGTAAATGTTTCTGGATATTCGTCTGGTAAATCTGCTGTAATACTTTCATAAAGACTAGTATAATCTGCAACATTTACTGTATCGCCATTACACTCTAAATAATATTCTGGTATATCTACTGTAGCTGTTAATATAATTCCACCTATTGGAGTTATTGCTCCAGTTGTTGCTTGTGCTTCATTCCATAAATCTGGAAATTGTCTTATTTCAATATCTTTAATATAAGCGTCTGAATTATTTCCAACAAATATTACTTCATTAGATCTAAATAATTGTTTTGTATAATAGTAATTACCCTTTGGAACAAATATATATTTTGCCCCTACTCGTATTGCATCATATATTGCTTGTTGTATTTGTAACCTATTATCTGTAAATCCATCTCCTATTGCTCCATAATTTTGCAATGGAACAATGCCAAATGTATAAAAGAATAAATCTTTCAACTCATCTACTTTTAATTCATTAATCAATTTTTATTCCCCCTTTGTTCCAGTTTCTGGATATCCTTGCCAGCCTATAAATGTTTTACCAGAATCAACATCTGGTTGTCCTGCAGTTAAAACATGTTCTTTAAATTTATGATAATATACTCCTTTATATATTATTCCTACAATATTTTGATCATCTTCTGCAGAAGATGTTGAAGCGTATAATCCATTAAAGTCTATTATTATTATTGAGTTATTAAGGTTTGTAAACATTTTCGCACATTCATTAGTATCATTAAAATAATACGTATTAGCTGACAATTCCCCAAAATCGTACAATTCATCATATAGACTAATTGTATCTCCACTTTGTGCGTCTAATATATCTTGCATGTCAAACTGAATTATTTTAGGATAATAACCTCTTGGTGGATTGTTATACATAGTTTTACTTGCTAAACAAATCAACTTTTCTTCATCTAAAGTTACTATATCTAATCCCATACATAGCATGCCATCAACACTTATGTTTAAGGATTTATCAGTTGTATATTCAATTTCAGCAGTACCATCATATGCTAAATTAATAATATCTAGTTTTGAAGCACTAGGAGAATTAGAATAAATATGTATTGCTTTATTAGTACCTGGTATAATAGCAAATGCACGTGTAGCGTAATAATCATTGCCAAATATTGCAATTGCCTCAGGTATTCCGCTATTATCCAGCATTATAATAAATCGACCATTTCCACCACCAGCGTCTTTTGTAGCACCTACAATAAACTTATTATCTGTTGACATATAAGCATTTTTACCTCGTATGCCAGCTCCAAAAGAACCTCTAACTGCATTATTCCAATTAATAGTTGTAATACTAATATATAATTCTCCACTTATATTTCTATTTAATTCCAAATAGCATGTAATATTTGAATAACTACTACCTCCATACCATGAATGAAGTGTATATAATTCATTTGAGTTAGCAAAAGATGTTACTAGTCCTGAATATCCACTACTATTTACTTGATAAATATAATTATTAATTACATTAGTTTCACTACTATACATTTGTCCTATAACTCCATTTTCTGTCAAATGATACGTATAGAAGTGTAATTTAGCTGTTGGATTTCCGTTTATATATACAGTTTCTCCTAATATAAATAAGCATTTACTGCTGCTTCCATCTAACCCTGGTGCTCCTAAATAAACTCTATATTTAGTATATGGCTCATCTTGTGCTATTCCTAACTCTGCTTTTGTATATCTATATTTTTTATAAACAACATCTTGAGAATTTAATCCATCTGTTGCTTCTTTATATATACCGCTTGAATCCATTGGATAACTTTCAACAGCCCAGTCAGTATTATCACTAGAACTTAATCTTACTATTCTAACTAAATAATCACAATTCTTACTAATCGCATAATCGTATATCTCGTAAACATCATCATCTTTACTGCCTAAATTATAGCTGTCAAATTGGTTTTCTTTTATTGTTCCATATATTTCTTCAACATCAGTATTACGCATTGTTCCAACTATTTTTTGTCCTCTAGCATATGCAGTTTTACCATACATAATATCACTTGCTGTTGCTGTTCCATCAGATGTATCTGTTCCATATGTTGGATATTCAATTACTGTTTCTGGAACTAATGTGCCATAAACTTTAGATCCATCAGCATACGCTGTCTTACCTGCTCTTATATCGCTAGCTACTGCCGTTGCGTCTGATGTATCAGTATCAACGTGAGAACCATAAATCTTTTCTCCTTTAACATAAGCAGTTTTACCAAGTAAAATATCGTTTGATTCCGCTGTTCCATCTCCAGTATTAACATAGTATGGTTCTGGATCTCCTCCACTTGTTGGTATTTTTCTTATATTTGTTGCCATTGTATCAAATGTAGCGTCGCTAGCCGTACTAATTCCTTTGTCAGTAATAGCACTAGCAACATTTGTTTTTCCATTACTGACAGATGTAAAAAGCTCTTGTGTAGTTCTATTTAAACTAGTTATTGCAGCTCCAACATCATCAAAATTATCGTTTACATCACTTGCTAACGCCCCAACTTGATTATCTGTATATTCTTTTTGTGTATTTAATCCTTCTGCTAGCTCTCCAGATAATTTGTTGTCTAATGCTTGAACATCAGTTGTTTTCGCAAAACTAGAAAAATCTTGTTGTTCTATAACTAAATCTGTATAAGCTTTTGCTTGTTGTAATTTTTGTGCGTCTTGATTATCAATATATCTCTTTAATTCTTCTTCTTTAGCCCCATGATAATCTTGCACATATTTTTGAGTTGCCATTTCATCAGCTGGGATTCCCCCAACATGTAAAGTATCATTTGATAAATTACTATCTGTTTTTCCACCAGAAGTATTAAATCTACTTATTTCTTCAATTGATTTTGCCATGTTAATCTCCTTCCTTTTTTATAATAAAAGGGAAACAAAATTAATTGTCTCCCTTGTTGTATATTATTCGCCTACAACTACGTCTTCTACTGCACTAGCAGCTTTGATTTTGTTATCTCCATCTACTTCTACAACAATTATCTTGTCGCCGTCAGCACATGTAATATCTGTATCAAGTGTTAATGCACTATATCCAGTTGCAACATCGTCTAATTCTGGAGCTGTAATAGTTGTATCAACTAAATATTTTAATGTTCCTGTTCCTTGTCCTGTTACAGCTGTTACTTTAGTTGCTGTTGCAGAACTTCCAGCAGCTATTGTAGCTGTCAATTCTCCTAGAGTCTCTGGCTCTGGTTCTGGTTCTGGATCTACATCTGGTGCGTCTCCAGCAATACCTTTAGAACCAACTAATCCTCTCCAATCGCAGTAACCTGTATCGAATCTTGTATATCCATACATGTTATAATCCATTTTTCTTTGGATTTGTTTAGAACCAAATATAGGTGCTTCTCTTCTTAAGAACAATAAATTGTCAAAAGAAGGATCTTGAATGAACCATGGTTTCATTTCTCCATTTGGATCTATTAAATAATCCCATACAACTATCTCTAAATCTGGAATTGTATTAACATCATTGTTGTTTGTTCCACTTTGTAAAATAGAACGAACTATTGCTTTAGCAGCAAATTCTAGATCTGGGCATACAATTAATTTTTTAGCTCTAGCAGCTATTGGAATATTAGCCTCATCTTTTTGGTTTCTCATTAAACTTAATGCAGCTTTTAAAGATTCATCTGTTAAAGCTCCATTTATTAAATTTGAAACTTTTGCTGTAGAATCAATTAATGGGTGGTCAGTAGCAAATAATGCTTTTCCATCATATCCTACATTAGTGAATCCATTTAAAATTACATTAGCTGTATCTGTTTCTTCTGTAGCTCTTAATGATCTACCTAAACCTTTAGCAGATCCACCGTTTCCTATACCTTTCATTACATTATATAAATCATCTTGTACTAATTCCCATGTAATATCATAAGATTTATCAAATCTTCTTGCTTCAAATGAAGCTACTTCTCCTTGAGAGAATTTGTCTTGATTAAATTCGTTTCCTTCTTGATTTTCTTGCCATAATCCAAATGCTCCTAAATGTGGATATGTTTGAGATTTAGCATTCATTTTTTCTGTTTTGAATATTTTAGAATATTGTTTTTCTACTTCGTTATATGAATCGAAGAATATTTTTTTGTGAACTGGTGTTAACAATTCAGCAAAGTTTTCTCTTGTCATTGTTACGTTTGACATAATTAATCACTCCTTATATTTTATTATTTATTTGTGCTAATATAAGGAATAAACTAGCAATTACTTCTTCTTTGAATTATACTTTTGATAATCATTGACATTATTCATATCACGTACAGCAGCATATTCTTCTGGAGACATGCCAGACATTACAGCAATTGCTTTTTCTTCAGCACTTAAATTAATTTTTGGCTTTGAATTTACGCTTGCTCCAACATTATTATTGACATTTCCTAGAATATTTTTTCTAGCTTGATTATTTTGATAAGTCGCTTCTACTTTACGTTCTATTTCACTTTTTGTATTATGTGTCTTTGATTTATCATAAGTTACGGCATAATAGCTTTGTTCGACAGTTAAACCTTTATTTACTAATTCTTTAATCTCATCAGCATAGTCTATTATGTCTTCAAAACCTTCTTCTTTACTTTTAGCAGCTATTGAATTTTGAAATTTTAATTCAGCAATTTCTTTTGCTAAATCTGGAGTGTTATTTTGTTGTTTTTTATCTATCGCTGCAGCAATAGATTTTGCAACACTTTCATCAACTCCATTTTCAATTAATTCTTCTTCTGTTGTTTTTGCTGATGCTTTTGACGCTTCTTCCAAAGCTTTAATTCTTGCTTCAAAATTTTTATTTTCTTTTTCAGCAGATTTTCTTGCTTTTCTTTCTGCGTTTAAAGCTCTTTTTAGACTTTCTTTTTCTTCGTCTACTTCTGTAGAAGTATTATTTGTTTGAGTTTCTGTGTCATTATTTGTACCTGTTTCTGTTTCCTCTTCAACTTCATCTTCTACATTTGGTAATAAAATACCATCTGTTTCTAAATCGTCTGTTTCTAGAACGATTTCGTCTTGATCTTCTTCCATGATGTCTCCTTTCCCATTTTTAGCCAGGTTTTGTCCTCTAAATGATTTTTAGCCAGGTTTACTCCTCTAATTTATTTAATCTACAATAGTAGAAATTTAATAACTATTTATTATGTGATCTCATATGAGCATTGTAACCTATTTTATTTTTACAAACCTTTCCGCAAATATGGCATACTAATTCATTGATTACATTTTTTTCTGTCTTATTTTCAATTCTCATGGCTTGTTTTTCTGTCTTTTGTCCTTTTTTTGGTGCTATTCCTATAATTTCCCATGTTTGCCCTTTTTGTTTTAATAAAAGTAATATTTCCATTTGACATTTAGGACATTTTATTTTAGAACATGTTTTAACTAAATTAGAATAAAAGCCATGATTTGATATTTTTTCTAATTTATCTATTTCGTGAATGTCGAATCTGTGTCCGCATTCACATACAGTTGTATCTTTTACGTCATAATCTCTTATATCCATTTTCTATACTCCTTTCATATAACTTAATTGTGGATTACCATTTGCAGTTAATCCTTCTATATTTGCATTTTGTTGTATATTATTAATTTGCTCTTGTTGTATTGTATTTTCATCAACCAAACCAATTTCTTGTTGCTCTTGCAATGTCTCTGGGTATTCTTGTATATTCATACCTAGTTGTTTTATCATATAGTCTCTATACTCTTTTTTAGATAATGCTTTATCTACATACATTTGTCTTACAATAGAATATCTATATGCTCTATTATTTGGTAGTCCAGCTCCAACAGAAATATCTAAATCATATTGTATTTTTCTTGTTTCTTTATTTCCGTTTTCATCTTCTACTTGCATATACTTATATTCTTCTGGATCTAAATCTTTTTCAGCATCTTTGTCTTTATTTCTTTCTTGCCATTTTTTCTTGTAGTCTTCTCTATAATCAGTATCAGCTTCTATCATAACTGGAACATGATTTAATATATTAGGATTAAATTCAGAGAATGTATCTTCTCCATTATCTCCAATAATTCTAAACAGCATTGTTGTATTCCAATTTAATAATGCTAATTCCAATGCGTATTTAAACATTTCGCTTAATGTTTCTTGCAATAATCCTTTTTTATGATCTATCATTGCATTACCACTATTTTGTAAAGCAAGGCTTTCTGTTGCTGTATCTACTCCACTTTGTTGTTTTCCTATCATCTGGTCTGTAAATCTTGTTACTACTTGTCTATCATTATTCATTAATTCTGTTCTTTTATTAATTATGTATTGAGGTATCGTTGGCGGTGTTAACCACTTAATACCATTTATATTATTTGTTGGTATTGCTTGTCCTGGCTCATTTGTTACTTTTCCTACATCTATTCCAGAACTATTATCTACAACCCACATTGGATTACCTGTTAATCTTGCATTTCTTAATAAATTATCGTCTAAATCATCTATTTGGTCGCTTATTCCTAGAACTAATTCTGCAGTTCCTTTACCCCATATTGTATTTTCTCTATACATATCTGGAGTAAAGAAATAAGGATAATCAGAGTTTGGAAATAATTCAAGTGGTTCTCTTTTATTTTTCTTCTTGCCTTCAAACATATCTTGTTCGTCTTCTTTTTCTCTTTTAGCATTCTCTTCTTGTAATGCTTTTTTAGTATCTTTTAGTATCACTCCATCGCCAGACATTTCTACTAGTCTTAATTTCAATTTTCCATTTTCTTTATATTTAGTCCATACCATTAAGTGAACATATTGATCTTCTTCATTTTCAACTAGTATATTTTGTACTGGATCTAGATTAGGAACAATTGCGTCTGCAAGTTCTTCTCCATAATTGATTTTTGCATTATATATTGATCTGTTTGAACTTTCTATTAAATACTGTCCGTCTTGAATATTATATATATCTGTTATTGCTGGATCTACAAATATTCTACTAGGGTGTATAGGTTTTATTACTGGCATACCTTTACCATCTAATTTGTCAAAATCCCATAAAACTCTAAATATACCTGTTCCTGTCATATCACGTCTACGCTCATGAACCTCGATTTTTCTAAACATTTTATTGCTTTGTTTAATAAAATCAACAACTGTTCTTGCCATATCGCAAAATGGTTTGTCTCCTGGTTCTCTAGGATTTACTTGTACTCCTATTGTTTGATCGCAAAGTAATGCTGTTCTTCCTTCTACATTAGAATTTGTAATATTTGTATTAGGTGCTGCTTGTCCGTCTTCATATTCAAAATCGCCTTCCCAGTATTTTTCTACATCTTTCCATTTATCATTTACGCCAACTCTTTGTTTATCTTCATATGCTCTTCTATACCAAACTAAAAATTGTTCTGCTTCTTCTATTTCACTATCACTCATTATAGCTTGTCTCTTAAGTTTCTTTTCTTCAATTAAATCTTCGTAGCTTTTTTCTTCCAACTTTTATTCCTCCTTTTTCTTATCTTTTAATGATATTCCTTTTGAAGGTGTTATTGGTTCGTATAGTCCATCATTATTCTTATACTTCTCGTAAGCTTTTCTTCCACCAAATGCATTTTCATAATTTGAATGTGCAATAGTTCTATGCTTCCTTGTAACTTTCTTTTCTTCTGTTTTTATCTCTTGCTTTTGTTGTGCTTCTTCTATTCTATCTAGTCTATTAAGTATTTTCCAAAAGAAAATAATAAATGTTATTGGTAATACTACTAAATACATAAAAAAATATACATAAAACATATTAGTTCCTCCTTCTATTCATTACTGATTTTGTTACATTGCTCTTAACTGGTGTAACTTCATCTTTATAACCTAAATCTTCAAGCTCTCCTGGTGTAAAAAATCCTTCTAATTCAGGTTGTAAATTCGTTTCAACCTTTTGTTGCCATCTTGTTGTTTCTGCGATCATATCACTAAATAACAAGTCGTCATGTTTTCCTTGCATTGCGTCAGGTCGCATATTTTCATCATATATAAAGCTTAGACATTCAAGTATCATTGTTATATCAGTAAAGTTTTCTATGTGATCCCTTATTGCTGCTTGTTCTGTTGATATCAATATTGGTCTTGTATTTCCATTAGTCTTCCAGCCATACTTCTGTTGCATTTTCTTTGATATGCTATCGTATTCTTCACGCATATATAAACGTGGATATTTTAATCTTTTTAGTTCTAATACTGGAAATGTATTAAAATTGATTTCTATTGTTACTAATGCTTGATTATAGTACATACCTAAACAATACATTTGCCAGGTATATATGTCAGAATTTACTTGTGTATGTATTGTCGCAGTTCTTTTTCCAGTTGTATTATTTATACATGTTCCTGTATTAAAATCGCTTCCATCTCCTGCTGTATCTCCACCTATTACATAATAGCCACCAATTTTAGGTTTTTCATATATCTTAACCATTCCTAAAGGTTTTTCAACGAATTTAATTGAACTATTAATTATAAAGTCTTTTGTTTCTTCATTATTCCATTTAAACTCAAATTCGCCTTGCTTATATGGATTTGTTTTATATTCTGCTTCTAATTCTGCTTTTCTTAATGTTAATTTTTCTGCGTCAAATACACAATTACCAGAATTAAGAAATGCTTCTTCTGGAGTACATGGATATTCTTGCTTTATTAAATCCTTATTTAAGTAATTTTTATATTTGTTGTAATACCAATATAATTGCTCATTATCTAAATGTTTAATATCTTTTAGCCATTTTAATCTTTGATATATCCATTCTTGTTTTGTTTCTATATCTCTTAAAAAGCTTTGTTTTATATCTTCACTTTCAAAATCGTTTCTATATTCTGCTGTTTTCCACCACTCATAAAAACAATTTATCCACTCGCCAGAATCCCATAAGTCTTTAAATTCATTAAATCCATTAGCTGTTGATTCTAATATTTGAATTGACGCTTTTGTTAATGCTTCTCCTAATGAACTTTGCGTATCTGATATCAAACAAGTCCAAAATGCTGCTTCTGATCCATGAAAGAAATTAATTGTTCTTGAACGTCCTACTTGTGATGTTGCAACATTTATTCTCCATGAACTATTTAACTTTTCAAAAAACATTTCTGTTTTACTGTTATATTTTTCTGTAGGTTTTAGTATTAAAGGCAAATTATTGTATATGTACTTTGCCTTATCTTGAAATATTGCTCTTACGTTATCTGCTGTATCTGCTAATGTTATTCCTGTAAAATTTCTTTTAATTAGTGTATGTGCCAATTGATATGCTGTAATAATACTTGTAAAACCTTGTTGTCTTCCTTTTAGAACTAAAAACTTTAAACTTAATATTCTTCCTTCTTTAAATGCTTTTATTGATTCTTTTAATCTATTTAAAAAGTCTGCTTGAACTTCATTTAAAAAATATGGAACTGTTTTCTTGTCTTTATCAACTATAATAAAAACCATTTCAATTAATAATTCTGGAGATTCTTCAATTTCTTTTAGCAATAATCTATTCTGTAATAGTTCTTTTGCAACTGCTTGAACAAACTCATAGTCCTTATTAATATCTTTGTACTGTTCCCATAATTCTTTTCTTTTATTGATTATCTGATTCGCTGTTATTTCCATTTAATATATCCTCTAATTTAACAATATTAACATTTACATCTGCTTGATTTCTCCACTCTTTTGGTTTTCTGTTTTGTAACCAGAATTGTTGAGCTTTTGTTTCAGATTCTTTGTATTTTTTTAATGGAACTTTTACAGGATAAACTATTTCTTTTGCTTTTTTTCCATTTTCGTTGTATATGATTTCTTTTTGCATTACTACAACTTCTTCTTCATATTCATAACCATTTGCATTTTTGTTTAAATTATTTTCAACTCTTAAATCTGCAAACTCTTTGTTTTCCCTTAAGGCGTCTGAAAAGTCTGCATGTTCCCTTTTATATTTATAAAATGAATCTTTGCTAATCTTTAATTTAGTAAATATTTCTTCATCTGTTGCACCATTTCTACACATTGCTGCAATTTGTTCTAAATATGGCAATACATGTGTCTCATATTTTGCTTTTGCCATTAGCACCACCTACTAATTTTCATAAAATACTTCTTTGCCATATTGAACTGCTACTTCGTGTTCAATTCGGCAGCCTCTTGCTTTTTCCCAACCTTGCATAAAATATACAGCATCAACTTTTCCTATATATCTAATTGATTGAGATAGCATATATATTGCTATATCTTCATCAGCTGGAGCTTCATCAAATACTGTATCTATTACTTCATGTCCTGCACTTTCTAATTGCTCTACTAATATTTTTCTTTCCTCTCTTATTTGTTCGTTTGTTTTCCCTTTCATAGGTTGACTAATCATTATTTTCATATTCCTAATCCTCCAAACTCATATCTTTTAATTTATTGCAATTAAGCTTTCTTTTTGTCTCTCCTCTTTTAGCCATTACTAACGCTCTTGCAAGATCATCTATTAATTGATGTCTCAAATCATCTACTACAACACTTTCATATGTTCTATCAGTTATGTCTAACAAACTAAATTTTAAATGTAGCAACTCATGCACTAGCGTTTTTTCAAAATCAAATTTTAGTATTCTATCGTCTCCATGAACTTCTGGACTAACTATTTTTATTGTTGAACATTTTATGCTTGAAACCCAATTATTCTCTCCTTGCCATTCTGGATTTGATAAGTCTTCTTGTTTACAATTTATTTTTAATGTTATTGCCCAATCTTGCAAGCCTAATCTTTCTTGCCACTCTTTTAATAGATTCAATTCATTTATCATTTTTTATCTCCATTTTATTTAATCTATTGTAATAATGTATATAGTCAAAACAGAGTGCTTTTTGTTCTTTTTTATATACATTATTACAATTATGCTCACTAGGAAAGCATGTATAAAAAAATTCATTTATTACAAAGGATTTATTGGTCATCTAAAAGATTTTTAAAAAGTGATGTGTATATAATGTTTATTATAATCAGCCTAGTTCTAATTAATATAAACACTATGCAAGATATAGGGGGCTCAATTATAATGAAAGAACTAAAACATTATTAATTGCCAATATCCTGCATACTATTTACATTATTTTTCTTTTCAATTCGTTATTTTTTTCAGTCATATTGCAGCATTTGCAATAAATATATTGGTTATCAGAGAACTGTTTTATTTCGCATAGATCTTCCTCTATTTTTTTATTTTTATTTTTACATATTAAACATTTTTCTTTTTTATACTCCTCTTTTAAATCCATAACCTATTCTCCTTTATATAAATAAAAGGAGCTACTTTTCGTAACTCCTTTTTAGAAGGTTTTAGCTTTTTAATCGCTAATTCATTCTACTTTTATCTGCACAATATAATTATAGCATAAAAAATATTGCTATTTTTCTGTATTTTTTCTGTATTTTTATATTTTTTATATTTCGCCCCATTCTTCTGCCAAAAAATATGTACTTTTATTAAGTACATTATAATAGGTGGATTTATCAATTCTTTTTATAGTTTGACAATAAGTTGCGTCGCATTGTTCTTTAAATATTAAATTATATACTTCTTGTTCAAATGGTTTTAATCTTTTATATACAGTCTCTACATAATGTAAGCGTTCTTCTAAATATACCAAACTACGTGTACTTTCAAATGATGAAACCTTTTCCCCTGTTGGATCTTCTGTTCTGGGCTTTTCTTGTATTAATAAATTCTTTAATTTATCTAATTTCTTTTTATTATCATAATACTGGCGTAGTTCTCTTTCCATTCTATTTTTTAGTTCTTTTGGTAATTTATAATTTGGCATAGGTTTTTCCTCCTATTTTATTTCTTGTAAGTATTCTAGTCCCTTGTCTGTTTTTATAACTACTTCTTTTGAATTAATAAGCTTTCTGTATTGTTTTTCTGTGTATTTAATAGTTCTATTACATTTCTTTATAGTTATTCCTTTTTCAAATTCCCATTCTTTTAAATTCTTTCTATTCACTTAATTATTACCTCTCTTTCTTCTTTTCCTGCTACTACTAGTGCCATTAGTATTATTCCTGATATTCCTCCAGCTATGTAACCTATTATAAACCACATAATCTATTTCTCCTTTATATTTTTATCTAGTCCAATTTGTTTCCAAAAATATTCTTATTCCTAATTTACTTATTATTCTATAATACATAATCTTTTTTCTCCTTTATATTTTTATCTAGTTGTTTTACTGCCTTAATTAAAAGATTTATATTTTCTTGGTTTACATCTGCTCTAGCATTAGTACTATTATTTTCTTTTATTGCTTGTATATCTATTTCTTCTTGTTCTTCTATTATGATTGATGTATTTAACTCTTCTAAAATTCCTATATGTAAAAATAAGTCTTTATTATCAAATCCATTATCACTATCATAATCTTTTGTTTCTTTGTTATATTTATAACTATGACCAGATATTCTAATTTTTTCTGGTGGTTCTTCTCCATTTGCTATTTTATTTAAAAGTTGTATAACTGTTATTGTTTTACTCATTAGCTTTGTTCTCCTTTCAATAATTCTCTTTTTAATAATTCTGGATTATCACAAGTTATTTTATAAGTTTCTTTTGGTATTTGTTCTCCATAAAATGTTCTTGTTAAATCTCTTGGTGTATATGTTATTACATTTCGTTCTTGACTTTTTAATTCTTCATATTTCCCTTTAATAATTAATAATTCTTTATATTCTTCCATTGATATTGTTATTTCTTCCATACTTTCTCCTTTCACATTTACTAATTTTGTGTGAATTTTACTTTTTAGTTTTATTTTTCTTATTTCACATTTTTTCAATAACTTTTGTGTAATTTTCCACATTTTTCGTACTACTTTTGTGTGTATTTTACACATTTTTTATAATTCTTGTATCCATACGCAATCTGTATTTTAATCTATTCCGTTTATTTCAAATATTTTGTTAATTCCTCTACCAGCATCTTCTAATGGATTTTCATCACAATAAAGTATTATAACTTCTTTTTCCTGGTCGAAGTCTTGTAATTTTCTTATTAACTCTTTTACTTTCATTCTTTTTCTACCTCTTTCTTAAAATATTCTTTTACTTCTTGTTTATCTCCTAATATTAAAGCTTCTTCTATGTTATCATTCCATATTGTTAATCCTGCTAATTGTTCTGCCATCTTATCTATTATCTTATATGTCTTATCTCTTTCATCTGCTATTTGCATAATTGCTTCAAATAATCTTTTAGCTTTATCATTTAACATCTCTGGTCTTACTGTATATAATTCATCTAAAATTTTTTGTATTTCTTCTTTATTCATTTTTATTTAGCACTCCTAACTAAACTCTCCTTCTGAAAACCTATAACCATTTACATTTCTACTATATGTAAAATTATCTGGATTTTCTAAATTTTTAGGATTTTTTTGTTTGTCATCTACTATTTTTTTAAATTCTTTTAGTGTTATTTTTCTATCATATTCATCTAATATCACATAGGGTGAATTTCTTCCTGTTGTATATTTTTCTAACCAATCTATAACTTGCTCGTATGTATGCCATTCTACTGGAATATCGCTCCATGTATCTTTTTGGTCTTGAAAACAAAACAGCCAACCATAACTACTTTTTCCTATATGTATTGGGTCTGAAATAGTAGGTTTTCTTTTAACTGCATAATAATTTGTTCCCATTATATCTTCCTCCTATTATTCTACTACCTATATTTATTATTTTTTGAACAATAATTTCTTACATTTTTTCCTTCTTCAAAATATTTGCATTCTTTTTTATTCTTAGAATAAGCTTCATTGTTGCCACTATTACAATAAAATCTATCTACTCTTTTCCACAACCATTTACATTTATTACAAATTGTCATTTTTTACCTTCTTTCACTTTATGTCTTTGTTTCCATCTTTTAAATGTCATCTCTCTAATTTCTGTTCTTGTATATTGCTTTATTTTTTTTAGACACATTATTCTCCTTCCAAATTAAAATGTTTAATAGTTTCTTTTTCAATTTTATTTGCTAATTTAGTTACTTTGTCTTTTAATTCTTTAAACTCTTTATGATCTAACATACTTCCATAATTAACTTTAATTTCGTAAACTTCCAATTCATCATTTATGTTAATTTCAACTTTTAATAATTTCATATTTGCTCCTTTTTAGTGTTCTTTTTCATATAGCCTAACTGCAACTTTTACTCCAGAACATTCTCTAATTCTAGGTTTCCTTCCTGGTTTTATACCTGTATCTGCTCTTTTTATATTTGCTGGGCTTGCCCAAAAATATATTGTTCTTCTTTTAACTCCAAAATATTTCATACATTCTTCTATTGTTCCTACAAAAATTTGGTTATCTCCTTTATATATTGCAAATTCTTTTTTCACACCTAATCCTCCTCATATCTAGAAAACATGCTTATTAATTCTTTTTGTGTTGGTATTTCCTGTGTGTTTAACCACTCTTTTAATTTCTTTTCACAATTACTACACAGATCAAAATCTTTGTATGGCGAAGCTTGTCCTCTTGTTAATCTATAATAATGATTTATTCCTACAAATCCTCTCTGACCTATATATTTTATTTCTTGTTTACATTTATCGCATATGTATTTTGAGTGCCATCTGTTATCTCCTAGATTCATTTTTTACCTCTTTCGCTTACATCGTCGTCATGTATTCCAAAAGGTAATTCAAATCCTTTTGGAAATACCCATAAATGATACATATTTGCAGCATCAACAAGTCTATCATCAGTTGGAAATACTTCTATTGCCATTCTGTCTTTTCCAAATAAAGAATCTTTAATCCATTGTTTATCTTTCCATGATATTTCAGTTCCTTCTACATTTCTAACAGCACAATGTATAATTTTCCCCCATTCTGTATCTATCTCTCTAGTCATTGCTGCATATTTTCCATTATAAACATAAGCTTTATCCAATTTTGCAAACCAGCCTGTGCCTTTATGCATTGACTTTGGAGATGGTTTTCCTATCCATTTATCTTCTATCATTATCTATACACCTCTATTCCATGAGCTTTATAATATCTAATGTCAAATTGATTCTGTAAATCAATATCTTCCACAAACTTTGTTGCATGATTTTTCCATTCTTCAAAACATTCTGGGCAATACGCACTATTCAAAACATATATCAAATAAACTTTATCATTCATATTATTGCCACACCCATCGCATATTGCAGCTCCACCCCAATTAAAGCAGTCTTGTTTATCGCATTCTATATATGAATAACCTTGTTTTGTATAATTAATTTTTTTATTATTCATTTTATTACCCCTTAATATGTTGCAAGAATATCATCTTGTTTAACTATAACGTAAATTTCTCCTTTATATTTAACCTCTGTTCCTGCATATTGACTAAAAATAACATTATCGCCTTTCTTTACAATTAGTGGCACAAGTTTTCCATTTACCATTTTTCCTTGTCCTACTTCAATTACTTCTGCTAATTGTGATCTATCTTTTGTTTTAGTAGATAATATAATTCCACTTTTGGTTGTATTATTTTCTTCTTTCATTTTAATTAAAACTCTGTCTTCTATAGGTTTAATCATTATTTTTTGCCTCCTTTAATATTTTGTTTAATACGCTAACTATATAATTTTGCATTTCTAATTCTCTTTTTTCTTTTTCTGTCATAGGTTTTAACATTGTAACGTTTTCAATTTGTAAAATTAGTGTCCTGTGATAATCTATTTCTTTTTCTATAATATAGTTAGGTACATAATTATTTTTAACATATTCTTTACTTATTACTTTTGTTTCCATTTTCCACCTCTTTATCTTCTTTGCAGCAATTTATCATAAACCAATAATATTGATTATTATCAAATTTCCAATTGCTTGTATGTCTCCAACACTTATTTGAGCAATTATCCTTTCTGCAATAAGTTACATCTGTACTTGCTTCTTTCTTATCCATCTTTTATCACTCCATTTAAAATAATCTTCAAATATATCAAAATTAAAATACAAGTCATATAAAAAGGCAGAATTATCTGGAATAATTGTATATATTGTTTTTAAATTATTATTATTTTTATATGCTGTTTGTATTGCATGTCTTATTGACCTTTCAATTGCTCCATATGGTTTTTCATTTTTCTTGCCTATCATTCTATAAATTGTTAATAACTTAGTATGTATTTGTTGTTTTTCCAATATTTCCAGTGCTTGTATAATGTAATGAAACCCTTGTAAATGAGAACTAATTCCCAATTTTATTAGTACTTCTCTTATTTGCATATTTTCTTTTTTATTCATTTTCTTTATTCCTTTCTTGATAATTGTTATGATTTATAATTCCATCAAAATCTATTCCATTTTCTTTTAATTCTTCTATACAGTCTTCTAATGTTATGTATCCATCTTTAAACGATTCTACGTTGCTCCATATTCTTTTCATGACTTCTGGTAGTCTTTTCTTTCCAAAACCGCATACATATCTTAAAGTATAAGCAACTGCAATACTATATATATCCATATATTGATAAATTCTGTTTTTTGTTTCTTGCTGGCATTTAACTATCATGTCATTATAAACATCATCTATCCATTTTCTTAATTTTTTTGGATCATCAAATACTTTTTTCAACTGTTTTTCTTGTCTGTTTGTTAGTTCCATTTTTTTGTATCTCCTTTTCTATATGTAATGCTAATTCCCACATGTTGACTGGAATTGCATTTATTAATTCTCTTAAACTATTTATGTCTGGAGTTTTATTGCATTGGTATATCCTACAAATTTTAGGTCTTGCCTCATATATAACACAACCATTTTGGCTTCCGCTATAATATGGGCATTGTAATTTATGTTCCATTATCAATTTTTGTCTTTGAGGAAATATATTATTTTTAACAACATATTCTTGTAACTTATCTAAATCTTCTTGATCAATAGGTAATACAACTCCACAACACTCGCCACATTTTGAACATTCGCCTCTACATGTATTGTCATTTCCTATATATCCGTTCTTCTACAAATTTTTTAATGTGTTCTGCGTATGTCATAATAACTAATCCTTCCTTGCTTTTATTTTTTCTACAAAATCAAATCCTAATTGTTTAATTTTATCTTTTATCCATACTTTTTTTAACTTTTCCGTTAATTCTAAACGTTTCTTTGAAAATTTATCGTCTATATATGTTTTTACTAGTATATTAATTGTTGTATAAGTTAATAAGGTAATAGATAATATTTTGCTATTAATTAATACCATATTTACTGTTAGTAACACTAAAATACTAGCAAGAATAAATAAATCATAAGATAACATATTATCTTTCATTTTCCAGGTTGCATGATCAACAACACTAACAAAATTAATAAAATCCACTATATTTTTATTTATTTCTATTTCTGATGCTTTTTGTTTCTCTTTTTTAAAATTCTCATTTAATTTTTTAATATCCTCTATCGTGTTCTTTTCACTTGTTAATAAAGCTGTATTATCGTTTGAATAGTATAAATCTCTTGGTAAATTTTTATAGTAAACACTCCATTCAATTGCATTTTTTTCTCCAATTGATATACACATGTGAAAATATTCTGGATCAAGTATTGATTCTAATTGTTCTATTTGTTTTGTAATTTCTTTATTTGATGTTGTAACTTTCATTTTATTTACTCCTTACTTAAATTCTTCTATAAATTTTTCTTCTCCATATTTTTTTATAAATATATCTTTTGCAATATCTTCCATAACTTCGCTAAATTCTTTATTGTCTGTTATTAATCTATGATGTATCCAACATATAGGTATTACTAATCCCCATTTTATACTCTTCTGTCTATTCCTACCGCAAAATACTTCGTGTAGATCATCTTTTTTATTCCCACAAAAATAGCATTTCTCTAAATTATTAGTTATAATGCTAAATCTATTTCGTTCTGCTTTTGCAAGTTTGCTGCTTTTATTTTTTATTCTTACGGTTTTCTTTTCTTCTGTGTTCTTTTTTATCGGTTTTGGTACAGGATTAAAACTATTGGATAGGTCTTTTACTAACATCTTTTTCCCATGCTTTCATCATTGATTCAATTTCTTGCGGTGGTTTTGTTTCTATTCCTTGAGCTTTTGCTTCTTCTATTAACAATTCAATTAACAACCACATTTCTTTGGTATCATATGTAGAAGATCCATAATAACAATTAACTTTAACACATTTATCTTTTCTACTTACAACTTCAACTAAAAAACCTAAACCTTGACTATTCCAAACACGTTTCCAATTTTCAAATGCTTTTTCTTCTACGATCATTGTTTCAAAAGTTCCAATATGAAGTATTGCGTCTTTGTATATTTGTTCTTTTGTTACAACTGCCTCTTTAACACTTAACTTCTTTGCAATTAAATCACAAAGAACCCAGCAATATGCATTTGAATCTAAACTTCTTTTTTTACGCCATTTTTTTATTACCACGTTTAGTTTATTTTCATTTTTAAGTTGCTCAACTAGTTCTATGTCTTTTGTATCTAAAAGCAAGCTTATTTTTGATTTATGTGTTTTATAATCTATTCCAATGTCTGTTATTAATCCTGTAGTTTCCAATTACCCCACCTACTATTCTTCTTTTTTTGGTACATCTGGTAAAGTATTACAATGATTTAATATCTCCATAAATTGTTGTCTGTTTAAATCTTTTGTATTATTTACTTTAAAAAATTCTTGTAATGTAGGAATTACATCGTAACCCTTTCTTACCATTAATGCGTATATTGATTTTGCTTCAACTTCTGTAATTTTATTTGATTTTGTCTCTTCTTTCTTTGTAGTCTTTTTTTCTGGTTCGCTCGGATCTTGATCTGGATCTTCTCCTGTAATTATCTTGTATGATTTCATTAGTGCATATTTATCTGAATATGTCATTGCTTTTCCAGAACCTTTATCTTGTGAATCTATTCCTTCTGCAAATGTAATTGTTTCTATATAATCATCTGCTTTATCTATGTTTACAAACCTATATGTTGTTTTAATTCTGCTAAATATATTGTTTTTTTCATCTCCATAACTATTTGTAGTTGTAAACATTGAGCTTTCTAAAATTTCTCTATTAACTGGATAAGAATATACTCTGTATTTAAACTCTAATTCCTTAACAGCTTTTAATACATCTGCTTCTCCAACTGCCTTGTATTTTCCCTTTCCTTCTCCAACTGTAAGATTCTTGTTTACATTTGCTATTTCGTTTGTGATATTCAACATTCTTTCAAAAATATTCATATCTTTTATTTCCATAACTTCACCTACTTTATTCTTAAACTTGTTTTATCATCAATAATTTTTACGCCTAGAATTAATTCTCCAGTTTCTTTAAAATGATTTTTTATTGCTGTTTTATCTGGTGTTATTGTTACTACTTCTTTTTTAAATTCTTTTGGAACTAATGATTCATTTTCTATCTCTACTGACATTGGACTTTTAGCAATACTTAATTGTCCTAGTTCCGTTTCTATTTTTGAGAAACCTGCTTTTTCCATACAATCCTTTACATACTCTTTAAATTTACTCAATTTGTTTTCTAGTGCTTTCCTATACTCTGCTATTCTTTTTTCTTCTGTCTTCATAGCCTCTATAGTTAATTCAATATTTTTGGCATATCCAATAATGTTTTGACTTTTTTGATTTAATAATTCTGTTAATTCTTGATATATCTTTGCTTTATCTTCTTCTGTTATTTCTTCTGCTTCCATTAATGCTGGAAAAGCATTTGTTATTGTATATAAACTTAAATTATTCATCGAAAATATCTCCTTTTACATATATTTTTTGGTTTGGTCTTATTCCTAGTTCTTGATAAGTTGGAACATCTTTAGATTTATTTAAACCGTTTGCACAACAACATCTACAAGCAAAAACATATTCTAACTTCCCATAAACTTTAGTAAATGAAACATACCCTGTAGTTTTACAAATATCACATTCAACTACTTCATCTATTGTCTTTTCCTCATAAGGTAAATCTCGATTGGCTTCAACAAAATCTGCTATTTTGGGCATATATCTACATGCTTTTAATACAGTTGATATTAATTTTCTGTATCTTTCTATATCTAAATCTTCTAACTCTTCAAACATAATTTGTCTTTGTTCTGTCGTATAGTCTTTTCCATAATACGTTTCAATTTTAGCTGTTGCTTCAACAAATTCACTTATTTGCATTTATTTTATCCTCCAACTCTTTTATTTTTCTTTTATTCTTTTCTTCTGTTGTTTCTTCTTCTATCTTTACTGTTTTGTTTTTAAAATCAATTTCATCTGCTTGAACTTTTTCAAGTGTATCTAACTGCTTTTCAACATAACTATCTAAAATTGTTAATGCATAATCCCATTTAGCCCCTTTTCTTGCTGTTATTTTCAAAGCGTGCTCTATTACCTCATATGGCAAGTGATCTAAATAGCCAATACATTCTTGTATATTGTTTAGATTTGTACTTCCAATTGTTTGTAAAAATGTATCGTTGATTTTTGCAACGTCATCATCGTATATATTATTTATTACATTTACATTATCATTTACATTTACATTAACATTATCATTTACATTTACATTAACAGCTTCGTTTGCTTTGTTTTGCTTATTTTGCTTAACAAATTTAGCATTTGCTTCATTTGCTTGTTTTTGCTTTTTTATTTCTGCTCCTAGCTTACCTGCTACACTTCTTTTTTTCTTTATTTCTTCCCATTTTTCATTATTTCTATCTATGTTTTGTTTAAAAGGAATTACTACTAGATCAAGCAAAGAATCTAGTTTAGGTAAATTATTTGTTGCTGCATATTCATAGATAGCTTTAAATAATCTTCCTGCTTGTTCATCTGTCAATTTATCTAAAACTTCTTTTTGTTCTGTATATAAAATAAAGCTATCTTTTTTCATTTTTTACCTCCTTATAATATTTTTAAACAACTTGTCCTCATAATAATTTTTAATAAAAACCTTTACTTTTTTTACTTAAACTGTTATAATAAAAAAGAATATGAATTTATATATGTTCTTATTTGGGGAGTTAGTTGTGTGATTGGTAGTCGTAAACTAGCTCTTTTACTTTATTTAAAACAACTTTTTCGTTATTATATTTATTAGCACTTAAACAATTAACGATTTTTTGTAATAATAAGCTTATATTATTTTTTTCTTTTTGTATTATTGCTAAATCCAACTTGATACGATTCAGTTTTTCTCTTAATTGTTCATTACATAAAACTAAATCGTCTATTTCTCCAGTTTTGTCTACTGCAGCTATACTTTTTTTTCTAAACATTTTTTCCACCCCCCTTTATCATTTTGAGCCATCTTTATAAAAATTGTTGCTAACTTTTTATATATTTCTTCTTTTTCGTCCTCTGTAATATCAATAACATAACTTTTAATTTTATACTCTTTATTCATAAGATCAGCCCCTTTCTAAAATGTATATTCTAAATGCTTTTGTTTATTAATTATTAACTGTTAGTTAATTTTATGGCTGAATAAATATCCGTTACTTCACATTTATACAGTTTAGCAAGCTTTTCTTTTGTTTCATCACTAGCATTTCGCTTTCCAATTTCTAACAAATAAATAAAAGTAACTGTTTTTTTAGCATATTCTGCAACTTCTTTTCTTGTTAGACCATTTTCAATTCTTAATTGTTTTAAATTTTTTCCTTTCATTTTGCACCTCCTTTTAACTGTGTGTTAATTGTTATTTTGTATTATATATAACGCTATGTTAATTGTCAATACTTTTTGGCAAAATATTTTTAACTATCGGTTAATCCATTGCGGCTGTAAGAAAGAAATTTGTAAAAACTCTTTACATATTTAACAATAAGTTATATAATATTTATAACAAATTAAACTAATGTTAATTGGAGTTATTTATGAATAGGATAAAATTATTAAGAGAAGAAAATAATATATATCAAAAAGATTTAGCAAAGTTGTTAAAGGTGTCTACTCCTGCTATTAATTATTATGAAAATGAAAAAAGAGCAATAGATACAAAAACAGCTTCTATTCTTGCTGACTATTTTAATGTTAGCATAGATTTTTTGCTAGGAAAATCAGATGTTAGAAAACCTAACACAAAAAGCTCTAAAATTCCAATTTTAGGTATTGTAAAAGCTGGTTATGACTGGTTGGCACAAGAGAATATAATTGATTATGTAACTTTAAAAGAAAATCTAACAAATATTGATGAATATTTTGCATTAAGAATAACAGGAGAAAGTATGTTGCCTCTTTTAAGTAATGGAGATTTAGTAATAATACACAAACAAAATGATGTAGAAAGCGGACAAACTGCTGTAATACTTATTAATGATGAAGAAGCAACAGTAAAAAAAGTTATTAAAACTAATGATGGAATTGAATTACACTCAATTAATCCTTATTATCCACCTAAAAAATTTACTAACGAAGAAATTAAAAATATTCCAGTCAAAATAATTGGTAGAGTAAGAGAAGCTAAAATTAAAGGTGCTTTTGAGTAGGAGTGGTATTATGGTTGCTATTTATGCAAGACAGTCTATAGAAAAAAAAGACAGCGTTAGTATTGAAACTCAAATCGAAAAATGTAAATATTATTGCAATAACAATAAATATAAAATATATAAGGACGCTGGATATTCTGGTAAAAATATTAATAGACCTCAATTTATGCAATTACTTAATGATATTAGATCTGGAATAGTTAAAAAAGTTATTGCATACAGATTAGATCGTATAAGTAGAAGTATTGCTGATTTTTCGCAATTACTTCTTTTATTTGACGAATATAATGTTGATTTCATTTCTGCTACAGAAAATTTTGACACTAATACCCCTATGGGCAGAGCTATGATTAATATAGTTATGACTTTTGCTCAATTAGAGAGAGAAACTATCGTTGAACGTGTTACAGATAACTACTATTTTAGAGCTAATAATGGAGACTGGATGGGCGGTTACACTCCTTATGGTTATAAATATGAACGTGTAATTGGTAATGATGGTAAAAATCATTCTATCCTTTTTTTAGATGAAAAAGAAGCTCCTGTAGTTAAAAGAATTTTTGATATGTATATAAATCAAAATATGAGTATGAGAAGAATTGCACAAGCACTTGCTAGAGAAAAAATTCCAACTAAAAAGAAAAATGGTACATGGGGAAATAATGCTATAAAAGCTATATTAACTCGTCCTATCTATACACCAGGCACTACTAAAATATATGATTTTTATAACAAAAAAGGCACTAAGATTACTAATCCAATTGAAGCATTTGATGGAACTAAAAATGCATGTTTATACGGAAAAACAAAGAAAATCACAAAATCCAAATCTATTAGAGATTATGAAGACATGTTCCTATCATTATTCAAATGTGAACCTATTATCTCTAACGAAGACTGGTTTAAAGCTCAAATTTTAGCTGATCAAACTAAAAAACTACCACCACGTACAAACACTTCTAAAATTTCTTTTTTATGTGGTTTAGTTAAGTGTGGAAAATGTCAAACCAATATGGTTACTCAATATGGTGGAAAAAACATGCAAGGTAAAAGGTATTATTATTTAATATGTGCAAAAAAAAGAAATTTAGGTATAGATTATTGCAATAATAAAATGATAGAAATTTATAAGCTTGAACAAATAGTACTAGATGATATAAAAAATCATTTTAAATCTAGTACAATTAATAAAAGAATCGAAAAATATCTAAAAGCTCAAAAAAATAATAGCAATGATTTACTAAAACAAAAAGAAAATTTTGAAAATGAATTTTTAAAAATTGACATACAAATTGAAAACTTGATCAATTCAATTGCTGATGGAAATACAACAATATCAAAATATATTAATCAAAAAATTGAAGAGTTAGAAAAACAAAAGAATACTATACTAGAAAATCTATCAAAACTAGATATTCAAGACAATTCTTTTCAAGATATAGAATTAATTGATTATGTGAAAAATATAGAAGAGAAATTAAATACAAATAGTTTTGAAGATCTAAAAACCATTTGTCATACCATAATTGATAAAATTGTTATTAATGATGAAAATATAGACATACACTATAAAATATAGCGTATGTCTTTTTGAGTTTAATGTATCATTATTAAAATCTAAAAGACATAATTATTTACTTATAAAATTAAAGCAGTCTACCATGCCCAATTTATAAACTTTTTTAAATGTTTTTGAGAATATCTTCACAATAATTTTTTCCTTCCAATTTAATACATTAATTACTTCTTTTTCCATTATAATTATTCCCTCCATAGTTTTTATATTTGAAAAATAAATATAATGTAGTAAGTTTCGTTTGGGAAACATTTTACGAAAGTGCCATTTTTATTTACAAAAAATCAAAAAATACATCTTTAAAATTAAAAATGTATTTTAAATAAATCTTTTATATCTACCCTTAATGCTTTTGCAATTAATATCATTGTTGTTAATTTTGGTTCTTGTTCTTGCCTCTCTATCTTGCTTAATGTTCCTTTTGTTATTCCTGCAGCTTTAGCCAAATCCTCTAGCTTTATATTTTTTTCTATTCTTTTTTCTCTTATTAATATTTCTATTCTCATATATTACCTCATCTTTAGTATGTTTATTATTAAAAAAATCATACTATAGATTTGGTTTCGTTTGCGAAACTTATAATTATTTATTATAGACATTTATTTTTTTATATGTTACTATTAATAAAAAATGGGAGGTTTATTTATGCAGATAAATGAAAAATTAATAGGTATTTTTTTCTTTATTGGCTGTTTATTTACTCTTATCGCTGGTTATATAGGAATATATTCCTATTTTAAGGATAATACTTTTATTGCTCACATATTTGGTTTATTATTTCTAATAGTTAACGGTTATGTATATTTAAGAGCATATACTGCTGTAATTGAAGATTCTGATAATAAAAAGCAACCTTAATCGGTTGCTTTTGCTATTTTAATTACTTCTTTAAATCTTTTTGTCTGTAGTATATATTTTAAACTTTCTGACCTTAATATTAAATAATGATGTAGTAACTTATTGTATTCTTTTTCACTTTTAATATCTAGTTCTTTTATCATTTGTAGAGACTTATTCAATGCTTCTTTCATTACACATCATCTCCCTTATGTTAATTATATCATGGTTTTAATTTTCGATGTGTCGAAATTTGTCGATGAGATAATTCTATTTATTATACTGGTGGATTTTTAATATTAATCCATTGTGTACCATCTCCATAATATACTGGCATTGTTCCATCTAATCCGTCCTGTAATGTGTAAAACCAAGCATCAGCAAATCCATATAATGGTTTATAGCCTTCTTCAAAATTAGTATTAAATAACTCTGTTCTATAAGTAGTTCCTTCTGCTAATACTACTGTATTATCTGTCTCATAAGATTTTCCAGCTACTATATATTTTCTATTTGTAGTTCTACTATTAGTACCACCTAATAAGTATATATTAGTTCCTACTGCTACTGCAGAACCAGACTGAAATTCATAAGGTATATTAGTTAATTGTGTCCAAGTATCAGTTATAATATTATATTTGTAATTATAATAGTAATGAGGATAAGTGTCACTACTGAATGTACCACCTAATAAATATATATCAGTTCCTACTGCTACTGCTGCACCATTATAAAAATCATTAGGTGTATTAGTTAATTGTGTCCAAGTATCAGTTAATGTATCATATTTATAAGCAGAAGAAGAACTGTATGTACCACCAAATATATAAATATCAGTTCCTATAGCTACAGCCGAACCTCGAGTAAAGCTATATGGTATATTTGCCCTGCTTGTGTAAGTATTAGTTAAAGTATCATATTTATAATTAAGAGTATCTTTTAATAAATAAATATCAGTTCCTATAGCTACAGCTGAACCACCATAAAAAGCACCAAAAGATATAGTAGCCAATTGAGTATAAGTATCTGTCAAAGTATCGTATTTATAATTATTTGTCATACTATTAGTACCACCTAATAAATATATATCAGTTCCTACTGCTACTGCAGAACCTACTGAAAAATCATAAGGTATATCTGCTAACTGTATATATGTATTAGTTAAGGTATCATATTTACGATTAGTAGTTCTACTATTAGTACCACCTAATAAGTATATATTAGTTCCTACTGCTACTGCAGAACCATCATAAAATTTATTAGGTATTGCAGCAGTTTCACTAGCTGGAGCCCATTTACCACCTGTAAACACATCACTATCACTTACGAAATGTTCTGCTGTTTTATTTATTCGAAGCCACAACCCCTTTTTGATAGTAGGCTCTGCAAGTTGTGTAAAAATATTTGGAATTGAATCTCCACCTCCAGAACCATTATTTATAAATTTTATCATCTATACCACTCCTTTAACTACAATTTGTACTTTTGTATCCGCTTCTGTTGATTCTATGTCAAGACTTGTAACATTAGTATTAATAGTTAATGTAGTTGCAACATTACTTCCTATTACCATATCTTTATTATTTATTGTAATAGTTATATCTGCTGTTTCACTATAATTAGCAACCTCAATTTCTGTTACTTTCTTTCCAATTGCAATTGTTTCTGCTGTTGTACCAACTGTAAGAACATCAGCCTTTAAAGTAGTTTCTACTTCTTGTGTTCCTCCAATTACACTAACTGGAACAGGGTTTTCTGGAGTATTTATTATTTCAGTTTCTTGTGATCCTCCCCCTCCACCTTGAATTGCAACTTTAACAGCTCCATCATCTGTAACTTTAACATTTTTTAATTCTCCATTTTCATTAATACCTTTTAACATATTTTTTCCTCCTTTATATTCTTAATATTTGACCTGGATAAATTAAGTCTGGATTTTCTATTCCATTTTTTGCTGCAATTTCTTGATATGTTGTTCCATATCTTTCAGCAATTTCGCTTAATGTATCTCCACGTCTTACTACATAAGTTGTTTCGCTTGTATAATTTAATTTTTCATTTACAATAGCTTGTACTTCATCATAATTATAACCTGCTTCTGTTAATCTATCTTTTCTTTCTTGTCCGTTGCCCCATCTTCCTGCAATTACCTCGTCTGCAATTTCTTCATTTGATTTTTTTGTTGGTTCTGGAGCTGGTTCTGGGTGTGGTATATTTCCTGATATTTCGCTTATTAAATCTCTATACATTTCGTTCATATCTACATTTTCATTAATTCCTTCAACAGAACCGCTAGAAGAATATTGTAAAATGTCATATTCTCCAATATACTTATATGGACTAACTCCAAAATGTGCTGCCCATGTTGTATATCTTCTTTTAATTTCATCTTTATTTAGATAATTATTAAACCAATTTATATTTGCATATACTCCAGCCCATAATCCTGCTTGTTCTATAATTGCATTAAATGCTATACAAATATTAGTTAATTTATCTCTACCTTCTACAGCTATTTCTGCGTCTTCCATATCTATATATACTGGCAATTGTATTTTTTTATCTTGTAAATAATTTACAACTTCTCTTGCTGCTTGTTCTGCGTTTTCTATTTCATTTGTATAACAATATAAATATAATCCTACTGGTATTCCTAATCTTTGACATTCGTAATAATTTCTTTCAAAATAATCACTTAACCAAAATTTAGTACCATCTCCTATATTTCCTAATTTTAAAATAGCAAAATCAATTTGTGGTCGAACTGTATCCCAGTCAACAATTCCTTGTGCACCACTTACATCAATTCCTCTCATATTTACCCCTCCTTTTTATCATTGTTCTTTTGAAACTGTGTTCCAAAATAAAACGCAATTATCATTAAATATATTTGTTCTATATTAAATTGTCCTTTAAGTGTTAAAATACAAACTACTACTGTAAGCATTAATGTTACAATGCTTTTTACATCAATTAATTTTTTCAATTTATCTAGCATAACTTTTCCTCCTTTACATTCCAATACCTCTTTTAAATATTGCTACTAATATTCCAATTCCACTTGTTATAATAGCTCCTATTGAAATTCTAAAAGCCCATTTGTTATTGTCTTTTATCTCTTGTATTTCATTTTCATTTTGTTTGCTTCTGTTATCTGCTTGAGTTGCAATTTCTTGTGTCTTGTTGTAAGTGTCTAATTTACTATTAATTACTGCAAGTTGTGTTAATACTTCTATCTTAAAATCGTTAAGTTCTTTGCTGTTTACTGACTCCAATTTTCCCACCTCCTCCCTAAAAAAGGCAAAAAGGTTACCGCAAGCGTGTGCAGTAACCTTCTATAATTATTTGGTCTTTACCATTTTAGTCTTATACTTTGAAAACATTTTAGATTTAGCATATTCTTTAGCTTTTGTTTGTATATCTTTTAGTTTGTCGTCGCTATATAAACCTTGTTTTGCATATTTAGAATAAAAACTATTAGCAAGTGTTTCATATTCTTTTTTCATTTGTGGAGTAAGTGTTAAACTATAGCCATTTTTCTTAATTGTATCATTTGGATAGAATTGTGTGCTTTGTATTTTTGCTTCATTTTCTTTATAAATTAAGTCTTTTCCTAATGCTTGTCTAGCAGTATCAGTTTTTTCTTGTTGAATTGATCTTATTTTTTCTGCTTTTTCTGATCCAGAAGTTGTTAAATCTTTCTTTATTTCTTTTATCTGTTTATTTAAGTCTGCAATATTAGAAATAGCTGATTTTATTCTTTCAAGTTCTTTTTCTTCTTCTGATGTTATTATACCACCATTTTGTTTTTTTGTCAGTTCTGTTTTTCGATTATAAATATCTTCTATACTTTGACTATTAGTGTTTACATTAACTACAAATCTTTTTCCTATTGTATCTTGTTCTGCTCCCATTTCTGGTTTTTCTGGTATTACTCCAGCCTTACCTAGTGCATAATCCATTGTGCTTGTAGCTGTTGTTCCTAGTCCACCAAAATATCCAGATATTAAATTATCAATTTTGGCTGGAGAATAATTAAATATCTTTCCTAACCATATTGCTAGTTGCGAATTATAATCGTAATATTGATCTGCGTCTGGTAAATCTAGATCATAGCTTTTTACTATATCTGTATTATAATAAAAGTCTTTATTTACTGCATTTTCAATTAATGGTGCTACCATATTTGGAACAAATCCTGTTACATCATCTGCTGGCATATTATCCATTATTGCATTATTAAGCCATGTTCCTAGTCGTTCTCCTTCTTTTCCTTCTTCAATATGTCCTGTTGCCAAATCTTGAATGTATTCTGCTAAATTTATCATACTTCTTATAATACCTTGTGGCTTTTTAATAGTAACAACATTGTCTCCCATTCTAATAACAAAATTATCGTCTTTCTTTCTTTGTATTAATTCTTCAATTTCGTCATCATCGTAGCCCATTGCTTTAATACTTAATG
>Ga0247611_10001466_pt1 | contig 41675 bp, 62 predicted proteins | sample 177DNAGHGhighgp2_FD_192422 | JGI IMG/M metagenome (GOLD analysis project Ga0247611, IMG submission 192422) | Sheep rumen microbial communities from Palmerston North, Manawatu-Wanganui, New Zealand - 1770 DNA GHGhigh gp2 | ecosystem: Host-associated > Mammals > Digestive system > Stomach > Rumen... | reverse complement strand
TCCTTGATGATTCCTTCTTCTTCTTCATCGGCCAATTCCTGAGCTTTATTGGTAATATCGATTTCGCGATTTTCGGCGGCTTCTGCTGTGGCTTCTTCGGAATCGTCTTCGTCTTTCTTGTATTCGTGAAGATTCCACTTGAATTCATAAGAGGCGTCGCTTTCGTTGATCAGGTAATAAGGTTTGTAACCGTTGGCCTTTAGCCATTTGGCTTTCAGTTTCTTGTCAGCGCATTCGTTTTCAACATTGTCGATACTTACCCAGTAATAACCCCACTTAAAATCACTCTGGTCTTCTTCGGGGCATTCCTTAAAATGGTCTTTCTTGAATTCTTCGCGTAACTGCTGGACCCGCTTTGCCACCTGTTCGGCATAACACTTACCGTCAAGGCAATAGCATTCGGAAATGTCGCCGAAAATGTCCTGTTGCTTGATACTCTTTTTCTGGCAGTTCTTGCAGACGGTCTTTGTGTAGAAATTTGCCTTGGCAAGATTCTTGCGTTCATTCAAGATGAAATTTTTAAGCGTTTCTGGGTTGTAACTTTGAGCCAAGTGCAAGTAATGTTCCACTTTGTCATCGTCAGCCATTGTCAGGGCTTCAGCGTGGCCAAGAGTGATTTCGCCATTGCGTAACATTTCCATTGCTTCATCGCCAAGTTTCGCCATTTTTACGCGACCGATCACCCAGCGGGGGTGACGCCCGAAATGGCTTGCAACCGTGTGAATGTCCGTGCCGTCTTCGACCATCTTTGCAACAGCCAGGCATTCGTCAACTTCGCTAATGTTCTTGCGGCTCACGTTTTCGGTGGTGGCAATTTCAAAAGCTTCTTTGTCCTTGAGCGACCTGACTTCGCACTTGATACTCTTGAATCCAAGATTCTTCAATGCGTTGAAACGCCTGCTGCCTGCGACAACCTGGTATTTCTTGCCAACGGGCCTAACGGTGATCGGCTGCAAAAGCCCGTGTGCCTTGATACTTGCTTCAAGGTCGCTCACATCGCCGATTTCGGACCTGGGGTTTTGCGGGTTTTCTTGGATTTGGCTTGTCGGAATTAGCCTTGTTTCCGACGGAAAGAGTTTCTTTGTCATTGTGTGTCCTTTGAGTTGGTTGGTTGCGGTTGCTTACGTTTGATTAAAATTTTTTAGAAGGGCAGGTCTTCTTCTTGTTCCTGGTCTTGGGCGTTGCCGGTTTCCGGAGTGCCGTTTTCGGCGCTCTTTGCGGGCTTGCTGAGCATCTGGAATTCTCTCAGATGGATTGTGGCGTAATACTGCGTTTGGCCTGTCTGCTGGTTCATGTAGCTGTCATAATGCATTTCGCCGGCGCAAAATACGCAAGAGCCTTTCTTTGTGTGGCAGGCGATTACATATTCGCTGGTTCCCGGAAAAGCCGTGACCTTGTGCCATTGCGTGTCTTCACGTTGTTCACCGTCGGCGGTCTTGTAACGCTTTGACGTTGCCACCGAAAACGTGACGATGGGCTTTCCGTCGCTTTGGCGGTTCTTGATATTCGGATCTTGACCGACATTTCCGATAATTTCGATTCTGTTCAAGTGCATGTCAAATCCTCTGTAGTTTTACCAGGTTAGATATTTCAAGTGTTTGGGCGTTGTCGGCGGTGGTCGGCGCGATCACCCGCTTTGCGGCCTTGTAAATGGTTTTCAGTTCAACGAATGCGGGCAGCTTGCGTAATTCCGTGTCGCTCTTTTTGGGCAGCCAGCCGTGCTTTACATTCAATACAGATGCATAACCGATGCAGCGATTCTTGAGGCACCATTCCAGCTCTCCGACATTGACGGCGTGGAGCATCTGTCCTTTATCGTTCTGCATTTCGTGGCAGTCCTCGAAAAGGCGCTTGAGCAGCCTTGTCGGGCATGGCATTTTGTAAATTTCCATGGCGGTCCATTCGTATTCGTCGGCGCTGAGCGGTTGCGCTCCGAATTTACGGCGGTCGGTTACCAGCAGGGCCGCAATGACCTGTTTTCTGAGCTGGTCGGCCAAAGAGTCTATTTTAGCCTGATTTTCAACCATTCTGCAACCCCATCAGCATTCTTGCTTCTGCTCCACGGGCGTCCATGTCGCGTTCCCTGAATGTGCGCCCGTCGCGGTTTTGTGCGTTCTTTTGGTTCTGTTCGGCGGTCTGCTTGCGAATTTCCGTTGTCTTGGTTTCCTGGACTTTTTTCCAGACCCAGTTTCCGCGACGAAGGACCGCTGCGTGACTCTTATATGCTTTTGCTGCCTTGCTACCCTGCAACAAATAGCTGTCAAGGATTTCGATAGCAAGTTCCAGGTCGTTGCCGTAAAGTTGGCGAAGATTCGTGCCTTCTTCTTCGGTGAGCATTACCAATTTGTTCGGGCCGTAGCCGTGTTTTTCGGGCTTTGTTACGGCCACATCGAGCTTCAGTTCTGGTGCTTCTGTCGGCGTTTCTTGCTCTTGAGCCGGCTTTTCGGTTGGCTTTCGGCCACGTTTCGTGGATTCTTTGTAATATTTTCTATTTGTTTCTTGTCTCAGGCTCATTCTTGACTGAGCTATCTTGTATTGACGCTTTATGAATGGATTGACGTCGTTTCTGACGCAACCGTTTCTAAGATCGCTTACGGCATTGATCCAAAAGTCTGCAATTTCGCCAGCGGACATTTTCGATTGAATCATAGCCAGTTCTTCCATATCAAAACTCACGAATCGTGGAATCATATTTTTTGGTCGTGCCATTAGCTAAGGCCCTTTTGCAGACGGTCCAATCCACTTAATTAACCTTTGTTTGATTCGTAATTGTCAATTAGATTGTTAATCGCTTTGGCGAAAATTGTTCCAAGAGTGTATCTTTCGCCTCTCTCTTCTTTCAGCTTCAAAATGTGTTTTTCAGCCCTAATCACGGCGTTTTCGTCTATTGCAACCTGTCTAACCATTTTATCAACTCTCCATTGATTTATCAATTTCTAATCGTAATATATCTCTTTTGGATTGATTTGTCAATAGAAAATTGATAAAAAATTGATTTTTTTATAATTTTTACAATTCGCCAATAAAAAAGGAGGCCTTTTATGGATTTAGATGGGTTTCTAAAGCGAATTAACAAGAGCCAAAAAGCTCTTGCTGAAGAAATCGGAACGACCCCTTCTAACGTTAATCGTTGGAATATTGGTGTCGGAGTTCCTAGTTTCGAGCTTTGCAAAAAACTTTTAGAAGCGGGAATGACGACGAATGAGTTGTTTGGCGTTGAAGCTCCTGAAGGCAATGAGGAAAGCGACCTTCAGAGAAAGGTAAAACAGATAATAATTGATGCTTTGCAGCAATCAATGTAGAGGTTGATGATGAAAATCGCTATCAAGTATGAATCGCCGGACGGCCAAAACCAGCATACCATAATATACGATGCCGAAAATCAAGATGTGGCAATAATGCATTTTTGGCTTGATTTTTATAATTCTAAGCTAGCGTGCAAGCCTATTCCTATAGAAAATCCTGCTTCGCCACGAATTATATCGTGCTCCATAAATCGTTCTTAAATCGTGATTTCAAAAAGAAAAAGAACCAAAAAGAAAAGTAAAATTAGTTTGGTTTACTTTTCTTTATTGTGTATATAAATCAAGTTTTATTTAAAGATAAATATATAGTTAAGAAAAGACGTCTTAAAATGTATCTTATTTTATGTCTTAAATAACATCTTATAAGATTACTTATAAGACTACTTTTAAGACATCTTAAATCATTTATGACGGTTGTGCGGATTGCCGTCCGTTACTTGGCTTTTGCCGTTGCGTGGCTTTTCCTTGTTGCTGTTTATGGCTATTTATAAGCTCTCTGCGGCCATTTTAAGGTTGATACGTGAATGTGTCTGGATTATCGTCAAAACGCCTCCAGACGCTATTCTGTTGTGATTATCGACCGGATTTTCAATTGCTTTTAACCTGGATTTGGGTTTTACCCGCCTTTTGAATTTTGGGTTGACCCGCGCCGCGCGGCCCGCTTATTTCTGTGCCATTGGGCCGTAAATTGTGCTGCGGTTCAGTATTTGTTGATTGTGGCCGGCACTGAATGTGGCCCAAGTGTTTTATCGGCTGTGGTGATTAACCCGGCAGCGATTGTGTGAGCGGTGTCTATGGGCTTGCCGAAAAGTGGCAAAATTTCGCAAAAAACGCCAATGGGGGAGGGGGAGGGGTGGCCCCCATGCCAAAAGAGTTGCTATAAAACCGGGGGTCAGCGATGGGGTCGGCCGGAGCGACCTTTCCGCCGCTGTATTACAAAAAATTAGGGTTAACCTTTTGTGACAATTTTTGACAATTAACCTATATTTAACTTTGGTTAAAATAGGTTAAGATGATGAATTATGGCATTGGTCAACATAACTTTAGCGATGATCAACTGGTTTCGGCTACGTTTGTGGCTCATTCGCTGGGTGTTACCGATGCCGCCTTGTCGAAGGCCAAAAAGATCGGGCGCGTTTCTACTTTCACAAATTCCAAGGGCAAACAGATGTATCATCTGGAAACTGCCAAACGGGAATTTTACGCAAACAGGAATCCGTCAAAAGTGACAACGGCCACCACCGGCCAAAAGGCGGCGGGTCTTACGGATTTCGAGGCCCGTTTGAGTGCCAAAAAGAACTTTGGTGACGATGGATCTCCGATTCCCGATTCCGAAGTGTTTGATTTCGGAAAAGAACGTGCCGCCCGCGAACATTATGCGGCTGAAATGGCCAAACTTAAAACCGATGAAATCAAAGGTGCGCTGGTTGACAAGTCAAAAGCTTCGCAAAAGGTTTATGAATTGGCGTCGAGCGTCAAAGACCGGCTGCTTTCCATTCATTTGAAAGTGGCTTCGTCTTGCATGGCTCCGCTGGAATCTTCGCTGGTTGACGCCGGCATTGCCTCTGATACCGTGCGAAATGCCTTGAGCATTGGCCATATCGAAAAGATTATTGGTGAAGTTGTGCGAAAGAATGTGATTGATTCATTGCGTGACATTATTTCCAAGGAACAGGAAAACTTTGTCTGATGTAGAAGACCAGATTGAGGTCGAGCTTTCGAATGACCCAATTCTTGAAAGTAACATCAAGCATGTTGCTTCGTGTTTCCTGTCCGGATTTTTGCCGCCGCCCGACATAACAATTTCGCAGTGGGCTGAACAATCGAGAATATTGCCGAAATTATCCAGTGCCGAACATGGCCAATGGCGAAACGAAAGAACGCCATATCTTGTTGAAATTATGGATCAGCTTTCGCCTCAAAGTCTGGCCACCGATGTCGTGTTCATGAAGTCTGCTCAGGTGGGCGGAACTGAGCTGTTGATGAATACGGCGTTTTATTATATCATTCATGACCCGTCGCCGATTGGAATTTTCCAGCCTTCCGAAGGCTTGATGGAAAAGTTCTTGACCCGCTTCAACGCTTCGGCGCGAGAAATGCAAATCGACGACAAGTTTACCAACAACACCAAATACATCAAGGAATTTTCGGGCGGTCAGTTGATTTGCGGCTGGTCAAGCTCCGAATCGAACTTGCGTTCTATTCCCGTGCGCATCGACCTGAATGATGAAGTGGCAAGCTGGGTCGAAGATTGCGAAGGCTTTGGCGACCCGTGCGACCTGGTGAGCAAAAGAACAGACACTTTTTCGAGAAAGAAGCGTTTTTGGTGTTCTACACCCGGAACAGGCGAGAATTGCCGAATTTATTCAAGGTATATTCGTGGTGACCAGCGGGAATTCCGTGTGCCGTGTCCGCATTGTGGCGAATTGCATGCGCTGCAGTGGGATAATATGGTCTGGGATAAGGATGAAGACGGGAATCATTTGCCGCAAACGGCCCGAATGAAATGCCCGAATTGCCATGAAGAATTTTCTGAATTTTACAAGGATGAAATTCTGAAATTGGGCCAGTGGGTTCCCACAAATCCAAACGGTCTTTATCCGTCTTACAAAATCAATGCTCTTTATTCACCGCTGGGCTGGTTCAGCTGGAAGGATGCGGTGCTGGAATTCTTGTCGGCGGTCAAAAGTGGTTCTCGCGCAAAGATGCGGGCATTTGTCAATAACGTCTTGGGCGAAATCTTTGTGGAGCAGACCGAAGAAAGCATTGACCATTCTGGATTGATGATCCGAAAAGAAGATTATGGTGCCGAAGTTCCTGATGATGTGATCGTTTTGACTGCTGCCGTTGATACCCAGGATAACCGTCTTGAAGTGGAAATTCGCGGGTGGGGTCGTAATTTTGAAAACTGGGGAATCCTGAAAAAGATTATTTTGGGCGACCCTCGAAAGAACATGGCTGTATGGGAAGACCTGGACCGCATTCTGCTTGCACCGTATTCGAAAGCGAACGGTGAAAAGCTTTATGTGGCTTGCACGTTACAAGATGCCATGGGCCATTGCACCGATGAGGTTTACAGGTTCACCGGTCCAAGAGCTTCGAGGCGTGTGTTTGCCTGCAAGGGTCGTGGAAAAACGGGCGTGCCTATGACCAGTGCGCCGAAAAAGACGGATGTTGGCCAGCGATACAACGCTTACCTGGTGACTGTTGGCGTCGATACAATCAAAGACCAGGTGTTCGGCTGGATGAAGGTGGAGCAGCCTGGAGCCGTAGGCTATATGCATTTTCCGGATTTGCCTGAATACGATACAGAGCACTTTATGCAGCTGACCGGCGAAAAGCTTGTGTCTCGAATGGTCAACGGGAATCTTGTTTATTCCTACAAAAAGACTCGCGAGCGAAACGAGGCGCTGGACCTTTTTGTTTACAATCGTGCGGCCTTGAATCTTTTGAGGCTGGACCTGAACAAGATGGCGGACAACCGCCAGAAAGTAACGTGGAATCCGAACAGGAACATGGTCCAAAGTTCAGGAGTCCAGCAAAAACAGAATTCCCAAATTCGCGTGTTATCGAAGGGGGTGAGCGTATGAATTATTTTTGCAATTCCAAGGATTTTGAAAAGACCTTGAACAAATGTGTCGCCGACACACAAAAGCAAATCAGGAATGCAGCCTATAAGACGCTGGAAGGCGTGGCGGAACGTGCGAGGCGGGCCGTCATTGCGAATTATTTCAAGAAGTTTCCGGATGAAAACGGAATCAAGAAAAACAAGGGCGTTCCGCAACAGGTAACAAAATCCAAGGTCAACAAAGAAAAGCTTGAAATAAGCCTTTTCACGAAAGACAATATTTCTTTCATGGTTGATCAGGAATATGGAGCCACCAGAACGCCTAAAGTTGGTGAAACGATGGCAGTGCCATTTTTAAGCGTAAAACAAGAGGGCCGAAATGCGAAAGGCGGCATGAAATCTTCTTTTTCCATCAAGAATGTTTTGCAGAAGGCAATAAAAGTGGCTCATGGCGAGGGAACGGGCAGAAAGAAAATCCATTTTGCTAAAACGACGCGTGGTCGAACAATGATTGTGGAAGAAAAGAAAGGCACAAACGACGCGAAAGAACTTTATCACTTTGTTAAAAAAACGAAAATCAAGCCCCGTTGGGATTTTGAAAAGACGGTTAGGGCTATAAATTCAAGGTTTATCGAAAAGACTTTCGAAAAAGAACTTCAAAAGGTTGTTGACAAAAATTGACATAAGACCTATATTGCTAGTGTAGCTTCATTTTTTCCCCTTGAGAAGGTAAAATAACAAGTCCTGACGGTATAAAAACCGTCAGGGCTTTCTTTTTTTATGTCATAAATATGACAAAAAATGACAAAATATTTGCGCTTGTTTGCTAAAAAATGATTATATTTTATTTTGTTGATTGACAAATTTTGACACAAAATGAGTTTAACGCGTGAAATTCCTATTTCTTCGGTGACTTGCCGCCAAATGCTTCAAGAGCATTTGAGCGCTCTTTCTGCTGTGCTGAAAGGCCAGTCGTATTCCATTGGCGGACGCTCTTTGTCGCGTGCCAACATGAAGGATATTCAGGATGGAATAACGTATTGGAAAGGTATGCTGGAAGAAGCGCTTGAGCTTGAATCTCGCGGTGGTTGCCGGGGAACGGTTGTGAGGGCGGTGATTCCACATGGCTAATGATTCCCAGAGAATTATCAACCGGTTTGGCGGTAATGCCTGGAAAGGTGCGTCTTGGGCAGTCAACTCCATGCGCGCTTTCATTGCTCCGCTTGGTTCTGCTGATTACGATTTGACTTGCGACCGCGAAACGCTTTTGCTTCGCGCTCGTGCGCTGTATCAGAATCACGCTTTTTCCCGTGCGATTATCAGTTCTTTATCGACGAATGTTGTTGGAACTGGTGTCAAGGTTCGTCCGCAACTGAAGCAAATCGAAACGCTCGGCTTGAGCCATGATCAGGCCGTCGCCTGGTGCAGAAAGACTCAGGACCTTTACGAAATTTGGGCAAATTCAAAAAAGTGCGATGTTGAGCGAAAGAATGACATGTTTGGTCTTCAGGACCTGGCATTGAAAACTCAACTTATCGACGGCGATTGCTTTACGCTTGCCAAATATGACAAGAAAATCGAGCCGTTTGGCTTGTGTTTGAAACTTTTGGAAGCTGACCGCTGCATGAATCCGCTCGGAATGATAGACACTGACCGCCTGACAATGGGCGTGGAAGTGACTGAATTTGGTGCGCCGCTTAACTACTACTTTACGAAACGCCCCCCCTGGTCCATAGACAACTATTCGGATTTGCTTGAAACAGTGCGTGTTCCGGCGTTTGACCGGTATGGAGAGGCGAACGTGCTGCATATATTCTCCCCGGATAGGACGGACCAGCGGCGGGGCGTTTCAATCCTTGCTCCGATTATTGTTTTGATGAAGCAACAGGAAAGATTCTTGGAATCTGAACTGATGGCCGCTGTGGTTACGTCGATGTTGACCGCCTTTATCGAAAGCAATGATGAGCGTGTTGATGATCCGCTGCTTGACAACACTCCTGAAGATGAAAAGGTTGCCCGACCCAATGAAGAACCAGCGCCGATTGAACTTACAAGCGGTGGAATTATCCAGTTGAAAAAGGGTCAGAAGGTTTCTGCTGTGAATCCGACGCGACCGAATTCTGCTTATCAGGGATTTGTCGAGGCGATTTTCAGCGAGGCCGCTGCTTCGCTTGGCGTTTCTTACGAAGTGGTGCTTCGTAAGTTCAATAGTTCTTACAACGCTGTTCGCGGTGCTATTCTTGAAAGTAAGAAAACTTTTGACCGTGCGCGTCGAAACTTGATTTCGGATTTTTGCAGACCTGTTTATGAAAAGTGGCTCACTCAGGCTGTTTTGACCGGCGTTATTGACGCTCCGGGTTATTTCGAGGATTCTGTAAAACGTGCGCTTTGGTCTGGCTGTAGGTGGATTGCTGATTCTGCATTCTTGCTTGACCCGCTCAAAGAAACACAGGCTTACAAGATGCAGCTTGATGAACAGCTTATTACTCGCGACACGGCTTGCGCCGCTATCAATGGCGGTGAATATGAAACTGTTCTTGACGGTCAGGCCGAAGAAAAGAAGATGCGTGCCAACAAGGGCATGAACGAACCTGGACTTATCAACAAGAGCGAAACGTTCAGCGTATCGACTGACGATGTGGACGAAAGCGCTTTATAGGTGGAACTATGGCTAAGAAGAAAAAACAACTTGCTTTGGATTTGACGGCTCGATTTGCGATGGCTCAAGATGCCGTTGAGCGTCTTGCTTCGTCTTCGCTTCATTATTCTGAAACCGAAGATGGCGGGTATTCTGCCATAAAAGAAGATGGCGAACCTGATTATCGCAATAAAGTCACTTTGCACGACGACGGAATTGCGGTGATTCACATTGACGGTCCGCTTGGCTACCGTGCCATTCCCCAGGGCTGGTGGGGATTGATGGGCGACTATTACGACGGAATTCAGGCCGCTTTCGATGACTGCATGGAAAATGACAATGTGCTTGGAATTGTGCTTGACATCAATTCTCCGGGCGGTGTCGTGAACGGCTGCAGTGATCTTGCAGAAAAGATTTTTAAGGCCCGTGGAAAGAAAATTTACGGTATTGTGGCTCGCACTGGTGGCCAGATGCAAAGTGGAGCTTATTGGCTGGCTTCTGCTTGCGAAAAGATTTATGCCGGCGATTCTGGAATTGTCGGTTCTATCGGAACTCTGGCTCAGTTCAGCCGTGGTGTTGACAAAGAAGTTGTCACTATTGTTTCGAATTATTCTCCGGACAAATACCCGAACCCAGAATCCAAGGCGGGTGCTGATGTGATCCGCGCTGAACTTGATGCGCTGGCAAAGGTGTTCATTGATACCGTCGCGCGTAACCGTGGATATACCAGCGAATATGTTATGCAGAATTTCGGTAAGGGCGGAAATTTTGTTGGTCGGGCCGCAGTGGATGCAGGCTTGATTGACGCTGTTATGTCTTTCGAAGATATGTGTGCCGAAATGAAGCGGATTACAGGTTTTTCCAACATAAACAACGAGGTGAGTATGCAAAACAAGAATGCATCGACCGCAGCGCAGGCCGCCGCTGCTGAACAAACCGCGGCTCCGACGCTTACTGAAGCTGAAATCAAGGCTCAGGGCGTTCAGGAATACAAGGCCCGTGCAGTTGCCGTCAAGGGTATCTTCGCTGGCCTCCCGATTGAAGAATCCAAACTTCAGGAAATGATTGACGGTGAAAAGTCCGTTTCCGACCTGACTACCGAGGCGCTTGCAATGGCAAAGGAACAGTTGAAGGTTTCTGCTGACGCTGTTGCCAAGGCAAATGCAAGTGCTGAAGAAAAGAAGACTGACATCAATTCTGGTTTGACTCCGGAACAGGTGGCAGCCGTCAAGGATGGTCTTGAAGCCCAGGCGTCCGCTCAAAATAAAATCGTTGGCGGTGCTTCTACTCCTGAAGTGAACAATGAAAAGGAATTGCAGAAGGTTTGCGAGGCCGCTGCTAACAAATACTACAACAAGAGAGGGTAACATGACTGAATACGAAAACCTTATTGCGGGTCCGTTCCCGCTGCAAAAGGACGCCGTGACCATCGGTGGGAATCAGAATTTGAAGGCTGGCTGTGTGCTTGGCTTCAAGAGTGTTTCTGCCGGAGCAAAAGGCAAATACAGCTTTGCTCTGAGCTCCTTCACGGCTGGTGCTGGCACCGTGTCCGTGACCATCGGCGAAGACACTTTCTCTGTCGACACGACCGCTTCCGGCGACAACCACACCATCGACGAAATCCTGACTAGCCTCACTGCCGCCGTGAACGCAAGTTCCCTGGTCGCTTTCGAAGCTACTGCCGACACTTCTGCCGACAAGCTCGTTCTCGAAGCCAAGGCCGTTGGCGCTTGGGCTGGCGATGTGACGATTTCCATGGCCAAGAGCGGCGATGTTGTCGTGACCATCGGCGATAAGACCCAGGTGACCGCGCCCGCCGACGCTTCCAGTGGCGAATTCTTCGCTGCCGACCACACCAAGAACGATGGCACTCAGATCGCACGCGCCGTGCTCCTTGAAGACATCGTTGTGGCAAACGGTGCGACCGGCAAGGCTGTCGTGGCTTACACCGGCTGCTTCAACAAGTCCAAACTGACCTTTGGTGGTTCTGATACCATCGCTGATCAGTACATCAACATGCTTGACCACAGCATCTTCGCTGTTGATGTGGTCGAACCTTAAAAGGAGAGCTGACAAATGGCTATTTTGAACACTTCTAATCCGGTAGAACTGAGCCGTGCGCTCGTTCTCGCTTATCGTCCGCAGGCGTTTTTCCGTCGCATGTGTTCGACGATTACCCATCGCACGAAGTCTTTCTTGATTGACATCGAGAAAAAGACTCGTTTCCTTGCCCCTTACATTCGTGATGAAGAAGACGGCAAGGTGATTGCTCGTGATGGTTATGACACTATTACTTTCACGCCGCCCAAGGTTGGCGCTTCCCGCAATATTACTGCCAAGGATCTCGAAACTCGTCTTCCCGGTCAGTCTATTGTTGAAATCAGCGCTGAAACCGCTTCCAGTGAAGCCGTGATGAGCGGTCTGGTGATTGAAGATATGCTTGACTTGCAGCGTTCCATTGAACGCCGTGAAGAACAGCAGATTATCGAAATCCTTTCCACTGGTAAGGTGATCACCGGCGTTGGTGCTGACATTAACGCTCCGATTCCCGCTGAAAACATCTTCACTGCTTCTGCTGCTGACAAGTTTGACGCTGCCAACAGCGACCCGATCAAGTGGATGCGTAAGCAGTCCCGCGACAAGGTTGCTTTGTCTGGTGGCACTTCTGTCCGCCGCGCTGTGTTTGGTGGTCAGGCATGGGATGCTTTTATTTCCAATGCGAATGTTCAGTCTTATCTTAACAACCGCCGCATTGACCTTGGCGCTATCGCTCCCCGCGAAGACCAGGATTTCCCCGGCGTGACTTTCCAGGGCCGTGTCGAAGGTGTTGACCTTTACACCTACGATGAATACTTCTTCAACGACAAGGAAAAGAAGAATTCTCCTATGATGCCCACCGACCGCGTGATTCTGCTTGGCGGTGATCCTCGCTTCGAAATGCATTACGGTGCAGTGTTCGATGGCGCAAATGGAACCATCAACAAGACTCAGACTTACGCCTGGGAATGGATCGAAAAGGGCAAGATTCGCTGGCGCGAGCTTGAATCTCATCCGCTCTTTGTGCCGGTCAACGGCGGTTCTGTCGTGTCCGCAAAGGTCATCTAATTTCTCTTGAATCAAGGTCATTCGATGAGTGCTTTCAAAGAAGATTTGATGAAGGATATGCAAGACGTTTTCCTGAATACCGAAGAATTCGGTGTTCAGGTAACGCTTGTACGTTCTGGAATTGAATACCCGATGAAAGCGCTTTTCGATGAACCTTCGCTTGATGGCGCTGCCATTGGCGCTGAGGTGCAGGCGATTTCGCATCGCCCGCGTCTCATTGTTAGTTCCGCTGATTTGCCGGGTGGCATTCCGCTTAAAGGTGACAAGTTTATTGTTCCTGAAAGCCCGATTTGCCCGCGTTCCGGCGAATTTGTAGCCCGTGATTTTATCTATGAAAAAGACGGTTCCGTCACTTATGATTTGCAGGTGAAATGATGGATATGGCAACAAACATCATGACGCTTCGCAATATCCGTTTGACGGTTTGCGAAAAACTGAAACAGGCTAATTTGCCTTTTATTGGAAACGATGTGTATTGTAACCGTGCCGAAAAAGCGTGGCCACAGGAAAAGGCGTTCTTGTCTGTTTATGTTCAGCAAAGTTCTTTTGACACCCAGGACATTCAACCAGAAATATACAAGGTCGAAACTGACGTTGTAATTGATGTGGTTGTGCAGGGTCCGCAAGAGCTTGAAGGCGAAGTCTTTGAAATTGATGACTTGTTTGATGTGATTTCGAGCAATGTTGTTGATTTGCTTACCAGTTATCCAAGGCCAAAATTTTTGGTTGAAGACCAGGTTGCAGCTTCGGATTTCACACTTCGTTCTTTCTCTGATGAAATCAATGGTGAAGGCGAAACTAACAAAGGGACGCGGAAAATCACCTTCAATGCTGTATGGTATTTCGAGCCTGTAACACGAAACGAACCTTTGAATGATCTTGAAGTGATTCATACTAAAATCGATTTTAGTAACAAGTCACGAATTTTGGTTACTTCGAACCGCGAAAAGATAGTGACTAATGCTGGAAAATGCATTCGCGTTGTTTTGGCCGGTGACAAGTTTAAGTCTTATGAATTTGACACGAATATGAGGTAATTATGAATTTCTCTGAAATTCCGAACAACCTTCTTGTTCCTGGATTCTGGACGGAGTTTGACAATTCTGCTGCTGCTGGCTCTGGTGTTATGCCGTGGGTTGTGCTGCTGATTGGCTCTAAGACTTCTAGCGGTTCTGCAGAAGTTGATGTTCCTGTTCAGATTTTCAGCGACGACGAGGCTGACAATCTTTTCGGTAAGGGTTCGCAGACCGCGTTGATGGTCCGCGCTTTCCGGAAAAATAATTCCCTGATGCCGTTGTGGGCTGTTGGCACTGCCGATGGAACAACAAAGGCTGAAAAGGATGTTGTGTTTACTGGAACGGCTACTGCTTCGGGCGTTGTTGCGCTCTATGTGGCCGGCCAGAACGTGAATATCGCTGTGGCAAGTGGCGACACGGCTTCTGATATTGCCACTGCTGTTGCCGCTGCCATTACAGACAATATGCCTGTAACCGCTTCTGCATCTTCGGGAACGGTGACTTTCACTGCTAAGAATGGTGGCACGGCTGGCAATTACATTGACATTCGCGTGAACTATGTTGCCGGTGAAGTGCTGCCCGATGGCATTAGCGTTTCTGGAACTGGTCTGTTGGCTGGTGGTGCTGGTGACCCGGATATTACGGGCGTTATTGCCAACATTGGAGCTCAGTGGTTCAATATCATTGTAACCGCTTACAGTGCTTCTGCAACGCTGACCGCATTGAAAGAAGAATTGCTGACCCGTTGGACCGCAACGAACCAGAAGACCGGCGTGGCTATCTTTGGCGACAACAGCGACAATGCTCGCACGGTTGCCGAGGGCCTGAATTCCCAGGTGCTTGTGGAACTGCCGTTGCCCAAATCTCCGACGCCTTCTTTCGAAATCGCTGCCGCTGGTGCCGCTGTCATTGCTCAGTCTGCCGAAGCTGACCCTGCAATGCCGCTCGGTAACTTGGCTGTGAAGGGCATTCTTGCGCCTGCCATGAAGGACCGCAAGAACCTGAACGAAGAAAATGCGATGCTTCTTGCTGGTGGTGCGCTTATCAATGCCGCTACCGATGGAACCGTTTATCTTCGTCGCACGGTTACGACATACAAAAAGAATGCCGCCGGTGCTGACGATAACAGTTACCAGCAGCTTGAAACTGTCTTCACGCTTTCGTTTATCCGTTGGGATTGGAATAACTACATGGCTTCCAAATACCCGCGTGCAAAACTTGCAAAAGACGGTTACGAATACGGCGAAGGTCAAGTGGTCATTACGCCTAAGAAGGGACGTGCCGAGGCGCTTTCTCGCTTCGACTACTGGATGCGTCTTGGCGTCGCTCAGGATGCCGAAACCTTCAAACAATACCTGGTTGTCGAAATCAACGCTCAGAACCCCTACAGGCTCGATTTCTTGCTGCCCGCTACGTTGATGAAGCAACTGTTCACCGTTGCAACTAAGTTGCAGTTCAGATAAAGGAGGCGACAAATGGATGTAATCGGTGGCCGTCATCGGCTCTATGTCAATTCCCAGAAGTATTTTCTGAAGGGTGATCCGACCTATGATGTGGGTGGTCTTAAGCAGACTGAAATCACCACGTCTGAAGGTAAGACATTCCTTCAGGAATCTTATGTCGCTTGCAATGTAAGTGGCACTATTGCTTTCACTCCGAGCTTGGATCTCGCTTCTTTGCGTAAGACCAGAAACGCAACGGTGATGCTTGAATGCCCCAACGGTCAGACAATCGTATTCCCTGACGCGGCTTTTGTCGATGACCAGTCTGTAAGCGGTGCTGAAGGTGAAGTTTCTTTCAAGTTCGTCGGCGACGGCGAAGCGAAAGTAATGATGCCTTAGGCTAACTCCTAAAGGCTGGCGGGTGCTGGGAAACCGGGGCCAGCCTTTTTTTCTTAAATGCGGGTGTGATATGACTTTATTTGGTGTCGATATTAGTTCAATCGATATTGGATTGGTGTTTACCAATTTGGCAACATTTATCAAGATGTTGCATTCGGATTCAAAGACTAAAGATGTAAGTGAGCGGACAAAGGCTATTCAGACTGATAGAGTGGCGTCAAAAAAAAGTTATGATGAAAAGTTTGCTGAATACGATGTCAGAATGAATAATGTTGAACGGCGTCTTGACAAGGGCGATATGCGTTTCAGTAATGTTGAAAAGAAAATCGATGAAAATTTCCGTGACATGAAGAATGACTTTTCAAAATTTAGCGGTAATGTAAAATATATCATGGGCCTTTTGAAAGGAATTGAACAGGAGTCTCGAAAAAGGAACGGTGGATGATTGTTTTGTTGGTTGTTTTTGTTGTCGGTTTTTTGGTAGTGGAATTTATTGACGATTGAGGTTATATGTTGAATCTTGTATTAATACGCGATTGCCGCACGGAAACGGCCATTATGGGCCATTTGTTGTTCAACGGAACGGTTGTTTGCTACACGCTCGAAAACAAGGCCAAGGCCATTCCTTGTGGCGTTTACAATATCGAAAACAGCAAGTCGCCAAAGTTCAAAAGGGAATTGCCGCTGCTCTATAACAAGACGGTTGCAGAGTCGCGCGGAATACGGATCCATGCCGGAAACACCAGCAAGGATTCAGACGGTTGCGTGCTGGTCGGTATGGGTCGCGAAATCGCGCCTGACGGCTCGCTTACAGAATCGAAACTTGCTGAAACGATGGTCACGATGTTGTGCCGAACTGTGAAGCAAATGGTCATCTGCGAGGTGTAAAAAAAGAGGCTTTAAGCCTCTTTTTCAATTTTGTCCAGAATGTCGCTTCACTTTTTACTGTCGATGTAATTGTCAATGATCATTCGGACTAGCTCTGAAATGTTGCCGGCGGTGCTTATCGGCACGCCGCGCTCCAGCGCCTTCTTCTGTGCCAACTCCAGGCGCGAGCGGTCTAGGTACATGTTAATGCGTTCTTTGGGCATTATTACCTCGTTGTTAAATTTTTTGAAATTAAGTAACTATGTTTATTTTCGTTACGGCTCTACATTTGGTTCTTCCGGAGCGTATGCCCAACAACTAGGAAAACATATGCTGCCATCATGGTAAAAACGGCCATCAAAAAAAGAACCCGTTTTTAATTCTCCGAATTCAAAAAATAAAATTTTGCTGCCTTCTGTTGGTTCTATATTTGGCGAAAAAAAGGTTAATTCTACTTTTTTTTTGATGTTTGTTCATCTTTTTTTTTTATCCTTGTTGTTATAAGTTTGTGCGGGTTTGTGGCGTTGCCCGCTCGCCTTGTTTTGTTTTGGTGTTAGACCGTTACGCGGAAGCCTCTTACCATTGCTGCAATCATCGTCCTGTCGTAGTAGCGGCCGTTGATTTCTACGATGTCGTAACTTTCGATGAGGGAGTCAAGAAGATCTTTGTCCATCTTGCGGCTTCCAGCGATTTTTACTTCGCTGACGTTGAGCAACTTGCCCTTCTTATCGAATTCGAGTTCGTTGGTATCGATGAAAAATTCTTTGTCCTTGCCGATGAAAGTCTTGATAATCATTTTGAGCCTCGCTTGTTTGTTGTTTACGTCTATAATATACATAATTTGTGTATGTTACACAAGGAATAAAGTAAGAAAAAATGTGTAAAAATTTTTTAACATAAATTTACAAAGCGAAAAAAAAATAGAATTCACGCGGAGAATCTTTTGATTTTTTTTATTTATATTTGTTTTCGGCTACATGCAGGCACGTAAATTCGCTGGGTGCCAACATAAGAACCCGCGTCACTACGGTTAAAGTGTCCTTTGGGAATTGTCTGGTCAGCTATTCTCATCGAAGTAGAGACTAAAAGATTCTGGATTTGTCCGGAATCTTTTTTTTATAATTAAATTTTTATGTCAAAAAATGACAAAATAATTTATATTTAGATTAACCAAAAGGAGTTATGAAATGCAAATTAAACTTACAGAACCGATTGAAATTGCGGACAAAAAACTTGAAACGGTGGAAATCAAGGAAATTTGGAACGCTGGAGATTTTATCGATATACAGGATGCCGGCAAAGGTGAAGGGTCACGTTGTTGTCGTCAAGTTGCCATTGCTATTGATGTGCCGGACCCTGTTGTTCGTAAACTTTCGATCAAAGACTTTACAAAAATTCTTGAAGAGTCTTCGCGTTTTTTTACGAAGAGCACGAAAAAGGCGAAGGAAAATACTTAAATCACCGTTTAGGTGTAGTTGCTGGTGTTTTTCATTTCAGCGTTGGTGATTTGCGGGCGATGAAACTTCTTGAATTGAAATTCTGGTATGATCGCGCTATTGCCTTCATGAAATGGACGGCACCGAAAAGGAGATAAAGATGGCTGTTACTGTCAAACGTGCGTTTTTGAAAGGTGCGATTTCGTGGTATATTTCGAAAGCTCAAAATATTCGTTTGATGAGTGATGTTTTACTTTGTCTTGAACTAAAACGTGGAAATCGTGTCTTTGTCGTTGAGCTTCTTTTCAAGAAAGGTTATGAAAGTGATGGCTTGAGCCGTCCAGAAATTCTAAAAAAGTGGATCAAGCGTTTTGATGCAAAAAATCCGCTCTACAATTTCGCTGGATTTAGTCACGACTGGCTTTATTCCAGAAAAGGCCTTTTGACGGACGGAGTAGAATTTTCGCGTTCTGAATGCGATGATATTTTTCGTGGAATTTTGCGTGAAGCCGGTGTCAGTCGGTTCAAGGCGGGCGCTATGGATTGGGCCGTCGGTGTTTTTGCCGGTGGTTCAAAACATTGGGGAAATGATTCTTTGAATTCTCGCGACAAGGTGACCTGTTCCAAGGTTTTGTTTATTGATGGCGCAAAGGGTGTGTGATGGCAAGTCCAAAAATTAACACGATTCTATCTTTTGCCACCAAAGGCGTTGGCGGTGTAAACAACGATGTCAAATCGGTTGTGAGTGGTGTCAATGGAGCGACTTCTGCCGTCGGCAAACTAACGTCCAAGATTTCTTCTATTCAAAAGGGCGTTGCGTTTCAGTCTGTAGTGACCGCTGCCGGTGCGGTAAAAGACGCGTTTGGCGCTGTTACGGATATGATCAGCGGTGCGGTGTCTTCTGTTTACGGCATGGCTGCTTCCCAGGCTGCAGCTGCAGACGCAATTGGTAAAACGTCGGCGCTTCTTGGAATGCAAGTTGGCGAATTGCAGGCCATTCGTTCTGCTGGCAAACATGCTGGAATGTCAATCGAAAGTATTGATTCCGCAATGCAGAAATTCTCGATTAACACGGGAAAGGCTGCTGCTGGAGAAAAGGCGCAAATTGACCTGTTTAATGCTTTGGGTGTTGCCACAAAGAATGCAGACGGTTCGCTTCGCAACCAGACTGAGCTTTTGATGGATGTTGCGGACGCTTATTCAAAACTTACGAATACTCAGGACCGCAACCGTGTTTCGCAAGAGCTGTTTGGTCGAAGTGCTGTGCAGATGTCGGCGTTGCTTAAAGATGGTTCGTCCGGAATTCAGTCTGCTATTGAACAATATCGAAAAACTGGCGCTGGATATACAGAAGATGAAACAAAACAGGCTGCAGCATTTAATGATTCTTTGCAACTAATGCAAGAATATATTGAAGGCGTTAGAAAAGAAATGTTTTTTGCTCTTGTTCCGGCATTTACAAGTCTTTTTGATAAAGTTTCGGCGTTTATTGATGAAAATCGGCCTAAAATTAAATCTATTATTGCATCGCTTTCCTCACAGTTGCCAAGCATTATTCAAGATATAACAGACGCTTTGCCCGCTATCTTGTCGGGCGTTTCGATGATTGCTTCTGCTGTAAGTGCCGTGGTTGATTTTACAGGGCCGTGGATTCCGCTTTTGAGTGCGGCCGCTGTGCTTATTGGTGGCACAATATTGGTGGCTGTCGGTGCTGTCGGTGTGGCTGTTAGCGCTGTAGGTGCTGCTTTTGGCGGTGCTATTGCTGCCGCCGCTCCTATTCTTGGAATTGTGGCTTTGGCCGCGACCGGAATTGTGGCCTGGGGAATTGCTATTAAAAGCGTTTACGACAATTTTGACATGCTGAAAAGCTTTGTTGTCGATGATGTCTTTGGGGCTTTTGTTTCGGGCGTCAAGCAATTTGCAAATATGTTTATCGATGTGTTTGCGACCATTGCTGATGGCATTGCAAAAATCCCGTTTATCGGTGAAAAGATTGCGGGCGGAGCTGGTGACTGGTGGCGTTCTCAGAAATTCGATGTGGGGTCTTTTGAAACTCCGAAATCGCCTGTTGCAGAATTTGGCGCGGCTCCTGGAAAGACGCCTGCTGCACCTGTAGCGGCTGCTCAGGCAAACCCACCTGTTGACCAGGTGCCGGCGGGTGAATCTAGCGCGTCAGATGTTACAGGCGTTGCGCCCAGAACGTCAAGCAATTTGACGGTCGATTTCAAGGGAATGCCTAAGGGGGTGAGTGTCGCACCCGGCCCAGGTTTTGATTACGATAATTTTGATTATTCCGTTGGTTATGCGTTTGGAGGATAAATGGCCGCTATTGATGAATTGGAGCGTGTTGACATAACCGTTGACGGTGTAACCGTTTCTGTCGTTGGCGGTTCGTTTAAGGGTATTCCCTTTTTTGTTGAAGATTATGAGCGTGGCGGTGCTGGTAGGAATGTAGTTTCTAAACAGGTTCCGTTTTCTTCGAGCTTTATTGATGAAGATTTGGGCGGTAAAATTCCGTCTTTCCCGATTAACGCTTATCTTATTGGTGAAGAATGCAAGGCGGCCCGCGATAGTTTGATTGCGGCGTGTAACCAGGATGGACCTGGTGAACTGATTCACCCGTTTTTTGGAAAGTTTCAGGCAAATTGTATTTTTGCCGGTTTCAAGGGTGGTCGTAGTGGCATCAATTATTGCACTGTTGAACTGGAATTTAGGCCGGTTGGTTCTTCTGTAGATAAGTCCTTGTCGCTGGATCTTGCGGGTGATACCAAAAGGCTTGCAAAGTCTATCCAACAAAATTCAGTAAGTAAGTTTTCAACCGTATTTTCAATCGTTGGCAAGGGCAAGGCTGCTCTTGACAAGGCTGTTGCTGTTACTGAAAGCGCGATGGATTCAATCGAGAATTCCAGAAGCATTTTGGCGACTGCAAATGATTTTATAAGCGAAATTGGAAAAATCAAGGCTAACGCAATGGTCTTGATGCTTGCGCCCGGTGATTTTGCCGCCCGGATTTTGAATTTGGTTACAGCAACCAAAGAAATGTTTGGCATAACAGAAGATAGCGACGATGTTGACGAATATCTAAATATGCTAAATTCTATGCGTGGCAATGAATCGAGCGAAACTTCTGCCGGTCAAATAGAATCTTTTACGAAAGTCTTGACGGCGACCCAGGTTGCAACGTCTTTAGTAGATGCATCTTTCGAAAGTGTCGATGAGGCTCTTGAATGTCAGGACCGGATTTCAAAAGCTTTTGATGATTTGCTTGAAACCATTGACGATGTTGATGATTATATGTCGTTGAGCAATCTTCAATCCGCTGCACTTGGATATTTGCGCGACGTTATGGCAAACATGGCGGTCGTTATTGAAAAAGATGTTGATTATTCCTGTAATATCTTGCAGTTGTGCTATGACATATATGGCAATGTTGACCGTGTTGAAGAAATAATTAACCGCAATTCGTTGATTCAGGGATTTTTCGTTTTGCCTGGAAAAATAAAGGTGCTTAGCAAGTGATTTCTGTTCTTTGTAATGGCGCTCGAATGCGCGGTTTTTCTTCAGTCCATATTACAAGAGCTTTGGACCAGTTTTGCGCGTCGTATTCCATTCAGGCGATTCCAGAAAACGGGGCCTGGTTGCCTACTTTTCCAGAAGACGGAATTGAAATCTGTCTTGACAATACGCCTGTTGTAAAGGGCTATAATGATGAATGCCACCCGTCGTTTTCGGCTTCCGGATGTTCTTTTTCTGTTCGTGGTCGAGAAATTACAAAAGATATTGTGGATTGCCCGCCAGAAATGGTCAATTTTGAAAACAAGAAAATTGATGAAATAGCGCGAATTATCTGTTCTGAATTCAATGTGATTTTTGACGGTGCTAATGGTGCTGATATTGGAGCGCCGTTGCAGAAATTTTCTGTGGGTGTAGATATGATGGCCTATGACGCTCTTATTGAAGCGTGTAAGCAGCGGCGATGCATTCCGGTGAGCAATGGCGTTGGTCATGTGCGTCTTGATGGAGGTCGTTACGGATCTGCTCAGGTTGATTTGGTGCAAGGTAAGAACGTTCTGCAGGCTGATGGATATTTTAGCACAAAAAATAGATATAAAGTCTATCGGGTTGTCGCTTCAAATGATTATTCCGGAAAGACATTTGCTGAAGTTACCGATGATGATGTAAACCGTCAGCGTCGATGGGTAATGGTCGATGAAAGATGGTCAACCAAAGAATGTTGCGAAGACCGTGCAATGTGGGAAGCCAAACACCAGCAGGCTGTGTCTAACACGATGACTGTAGTTGTTTCCGGATGGCGTCAAAAGCCTAATGGAAATCTTTGGGAGCCGGGTTTGATCGTTCGCGCTGACATTCCGGCCATTGATGGCGGTGCCGGCGGTGAATATCTTGTAAATAAAGTTGATTTGCGTTTTGATTCTAGTTCCGGGTCTTCGGCGCTTCTTTCGTTAGTTGATCCTAATTGTTATTCGCCTGTTCCCGGATTCCCGGTTGCAAAGAAAAAGGTCAAGGCAACAAAGGCAAAAACAGACATTTGGGACAGTATTCGTAAGCAGACGGGGAGCAAGTTGAAATGATTCGTCTTTTGAAAAAAATAAGGAATTCAATTCGCTTGATTGTCGGTCCGTGCCTTATTGAAAAGGCGTCCAAAGAGAAAAAAGGCGTTCAGGCAAATATCATTTTGCTTGGATATGAAAAACATTCCGGGCTTCGTGTGCTGCAACAATATGGAATTGCCAGTGTTCCAGCTCCAAATTCTGAGGCCGTTGCGCTGTTTGTCGGCGGCTCTCGCGACAATGGCTTTGTTGTCGCTACGCAAGGCGATTCTGGTGATGTTCCAGCATTGAAAGAGGGTGAAGTGGCCTTATTCTCGAAATTTGGTCAAACAATTCTTTTGAAAGAAGACGGTTCGATTGAAATGACGTCTTCTTCTGGTGAAACGGTTGTTGTCAATGGTGACGGTGGTAGCGTTTTAATAAACGGCCATTTAGAGGTCAAAAAGTGAAAAATGTTGCTGTTCAGGGAATGACCATTGTGCCGGTCGAGACTGGAATTAGCATAGATGGCTATGTCGTGGTAACTCCGCCGTCGTCGAATTCACTTGTTGACGGGAAGGGAATTTTTTCCGGAGATGTTACGGTAACTGTTCCAGCACCGACTTATGGTGCTTATGTTGCCCAGTCAACGGATTTTACGATTCATCCGACTAGCAGATTTGCCAATGTTGACGGTAATCCTTGTGTTCTTGAAGGTGATGTTAGCGATACATTGACATTAACCGGCTATTCTGGCAGTTCAAGCGCGACGTTTGCACTGACATTGAAAGTTCAGAAGGCTAATCAAAGCAATGTTGCTGCCGAATAAACGGCTCTTGTGCTTGAAATAGCGGTAAAAAAGTGTCAAAAAATGTCACATTTTTTGCTAAAAAAGTTATATTATAGGCATGAGTGATTTAGCCTTGGTGAAAAAGCAAAATGGCCTTTATGATCTTGATTTTCATAATGGTGATTTAGACTTGTCAAATTCGCTGAAAAATGCTGTATTGCTTTCGCTTGTTTGCTGGTCAAGGGGCGAAGATATTCGCGATGTGGCGAACCTGAAGCCTGAAATTGGAGGCTGGTGGGGCAACGCTCTTGAATCTGTAGAAATTGGTTCTGAAATTTGGAAGCTGTTCCGTCAAAAACTAAATGACGCTACGGCCAATGACGCCAAGGTCGCTGCTGAAAATGCGTTGAAGTGGATGGTTGACGATGGCGTTGCCAAGGAAATCAAGGTTAATTCTTTGGTTGTCGGAAAGATTCTTGCTTTGATTGTGAAAATTGTAAAACCAGACGGAACCAATGAAGAATTCCGTTGGCAAGTCAACTGGGAGGAAAGTCTAAATGCCGTTTAAGGTTCCTTCTTTGGCTGAAGTAAACAGGACTGTTGAAAATAATTTCAGTCAGGCTTTTTATGGATCTTCGGGTGTTCTTCGTGCGATGGTCCTTAAAGTTGTTTCCAAGGTTGTTGCTGGTGCCGTTTACATGGCGGTGCTTTTCCTGTCGTTTATTTGGAAAAATAGTTTTGTGGCGACGGCTGACGTTGATGGCTTGGTTCGTGAAGGTTCAAAAAGGAACATGCCCCCAAAGCCTGCTTCACCCGCTCGCGGAATGATCGAAATTTCAGGCCCTGAAGGAATATCGATTGCTGCTGGAACTGTCGTTGTTGATAAAGTATTTGGACACGAATACGAAATTTTGAATTCTGTTACTATCAATGAGGTTGATGACCAAACGGGTCTTGGAACTGTTACTGTTCAGGCATATTCTATCGCTTTCGGCTCGAAATATGACTTGCCTAAAGACACTGTTTTGACTTTTAGAGATATTGATATTGAAGATGTTAAGATAAAGGTTGCTGAAGGTGGTCTTTATGGTGGCGTTTCTGTTGATGTCGTTGTTGATGGTGTCGAAAAGCAATGGGGCGAAACTGTTGAAGATTATCGCAATAGGCTAAAGAAAAGAGTCCAGAATCAAACAGCTGGTGGCAACGATGTTGACTATTGGGAATGGGCTATGTCGTTTAGCGAAGTGTCTGATTGCTTTGTTGTGCCAAATTATCCGGTTACAAATTTTGTTTTGATTTTTTGCGCTGATTTTAGGAGTTCTGTCATTAAGCTGAATCAGCTTATTATTGACAAGATCAGCGATTATATTAAATCTAAAAATAGGCGTCCGGTGGCCTCTTATCCTTTTGTTAGCAATGTTGAACCCATACGCGTTTCTTTTGTTCTGGCTATTCCACAACTTAATGAATTCTATAAAAATTCTGTTGTGGAGGCTGTAAAGTCTTATTTTAGAACTATTGGCCCAAATCAGTCTTTTTCGGGAGAGTCAATTCGTCAGGCAATACTTGCCAACGGCGGCGTTTCTGACGCTGCTGTGAGTGGTTTCCAGGTTAAAGGTGATGCTGTTGTTGGTGCTTATACTTTGCAAATTTCTATTGAAGATAGCAGTGCCGGAATTGAAGATCTTGTTTTTACTGGTGAAGTGGTAGATACGTCTAATTTGTATTCAGATATAGATTTTATTTCTATGTAGTGCTATGGTTTTTGTTACCGGAATATCGTCTAAATTATTGACTCCAGGAATTGAGTTTACCGTTTTTGGCGGTTTTTTTGATTCGCGTTGTAAAGTGTATTTCGGTAGCGAAGAAAATGTTGCGGAAATGGTATCTTTTGGCGAAGATTATATTACTGTTCTTGTTCCTGATGTTAATGGGGCCTATAAAATTGTAATTGAAGATGGACTTGGAGACGTTGTAAGATGTGGCGGTGTGGAGGTTGGCAACTTTAATACTGTTTCGACTTATGATTTTTCCAGAGATTATGGCGATAGCGATTTTCAAGATTTAGTTGAGGGCTTGTTTCCTAAAGGTTTGCTTTTTGACTTTGGAAATGGGTCTATTTGGCGTAAGCTGATTGTTGGATTGTCGTATTCAATTCTTTATTTGTGGGGCCTGATTCGTTCTTACATAAAATCAGGAAGCCCATTTCAAACGGATAATCTTGACGATTGGGAGCGTGAATTGGGTTTGCCTGAAATTGGTATTACTCCAATTTCTGATAACGAGCGCCGTCGCGAAATATATCGTGTTGGATTTTCTGAAGGCGGCTGCTCTGTTAATTTTTATAAGAGAATTTTAAAATTGATGGGGTTGAAAGCCGATATTTATGAATATGGCTACAACCCTGAAAAATTTGCTGACGTTTCGTTCGGTCATGACGATAACCCGCTTTCGTTTATTATGATTCGTTTTCGGGTTAAAATCGATAATTTCGATTATTTTCGCGCCGGTGTATCTGTCGCTGGATCGAGATTGGTTGATTTTTCTAATCTGCAGGCTGAAAGCGTTTTTGAAAAATTGAAGCAGTCGCATGTAAAAATAATATACGCATACATTGCACCGATTGTGATGTATTTAGTTACTGATGATGATAAATATTTAGTTACTAATGACGGGCGTAGGATTATAGCCGTTATGGATTATCCTGAGTGAGGTTATTGTGGATTACACGAATGCGGCTGATAATGACAATGGCCAGTTTCAAGAAGGGAATGCCAACATTGGTTTGAAAGGCACCGTTGTCGATGCTGCGTGGCTAAATGCTGTGCAGAGTGAAATTTGCTCAAATATTATTGCAGAGGCCATTCCACTTAATAAAAGTGATAATAGTCAATTAAAAAGATCTGTTGATAGGCGCTTAAAAGAAAAGCTTTCAAGGCATTATATTAAACATACTTTGTCTGGAGTAGTAACGGATGGTCATTCGCTTAGTTTTACAATTACAGATGTTCAACTAAATTCTTTTGTTGATATTAATGTTTTTGTGACTGTGAGTGGTGGCGAAATTTCAAATGCTTCTCTTCAAGTTCGAGTTGGTTTCAATTATGATAATTCAAAAAGTTTTTATATACCTGTTGCTGAAAGCGAAACAAAAAAAGAAAGTCATAGATTGGTTCTAAAAAGGGTCGCTGGATCTGGAAATTTAACGTTGTCGTGTATTACTGCTGGTGGTGCGTCTTTAAACGTTAGCGCTGATTTTGACGGATATATAGATAATTCAACACATTATACTTAGGGAGTTGCTTATGCATAAAATTGACACGCCTTCTGCTGTAAATGGAAATTTTGTAAATAAAGATTATTCTGCTGGTGTCGCTGGAACGGTTTGTGATGCGTCTTGGCTTAATGCTGTTCAAGATGAAATTTGCAACTTGATTATTGGCGCTGGCTTAAATTTAGATCGTAGTAATAATGAGCAAATGCGTGATGCTATTGTTGCTATATCCAATAAGTACGCAACAAGGGAAATTATTGATGGTAGCGCTGTTACAAACATTTCAAGTGGTGGAGCTGATTGGCGCATAGGTAATGAATTTGACATTCATCCAGGTGATGTTGTAGATGTAACCATTGAATGCCGTTGTAACCTTGGTTCATCTTATAATCAAATTGGTTTATATATAGAATCACCATCAATTTCTAAGGAACTTTCACAACCGGTGTTGCATGGTTCTGACTTTTTCTCTAGCCGTTATGTGTGGAAATATGAAAATTCTGGTGGTGGAACAGAAGGTTTAGATGCTGGAAAAGCGTACATAAAACTTGTCTATCTAAGCTATGATTCCGAAAAAGTATCTTTCAGCATAAATGGTGTAAATTCTAGGGCTTAATATTAAAATGGAGGTAAAAAATGGCTGAAGACTCTATTAGAATTAAGGATCTTCCTAATGTTCTTAAAGAACCGAATTATGAAGAAGTTCTTGTGACCGATGGCAATGAAACCAACGGACTTGAATCGTCGTATCTTTGTCATTTGGAAGCGAATTTTGGAGGCCGGTTTTCTGAGGCTGCAACCTATGAACCTGGGAATATTTGCGTTCATAATGGTGAACGCTGGAAATTTAATGTTCATCATGAACCAGGTCCATTTAACTTGAGTGAAGTTAGCCATGCTAATTTTTTGACGGCAAATCAGGTTTATATTGCCGAGTATGGCACGACTCCGGCGGCGTTTGCTGTAGCGGTTGCGGCTAATGATGGCTATGCTGTTTTTGTGAGCGGTGTTCCTGTTCCTGGTGTTGCCGGTGAAAATATTGCTATTTGTTCGCTGCAATTTATTAAAGATGAAAAAATATACTTTGTTGGCGTTGTTAATGATAAAGTGATTAACGTTGTCTTGGACGCTTCTGGAGAAAGCGAACTGTGGAGCGTTTCTGAAACTCCTGTAAAGCAGGTGTTTGTTGCAACTTATGGCGAAACAACTCTTGAAGATATATCGAATGCTTTTAATTCTGGGAAGCTTGTCCGTGTTGGTTTTGTTGATGGTCTCGAACCAGGCTCTCATGCTATTATGGCATACAGTGTTTCGCGTGTTGTTGGAGATGGGGAGCTTGTTTTTTCGGCGACTTCTGGTAAAAAGATTTACAATTTCCATGTAAATTCGCAGAACGCCTGGTCTTATGATGTCTATGACCTGAGTGTTTCCGACGCTCCAGTTTATGATTTTGCGACGCCTGCTGATTATGCCGTGCATACAAAATCTACGTCTGTCAGCGAGGTTTCTTTGGTCGAAGCTCCGAAAACAGTTCATTTCGATGGCGTAAATGTTGAGCGCAATTCTAATCCTTGTATCGGCGACGCTCTTTACGTCGATGGCGACGGTAACAAGCATTTTATCGCTGGTAATACGTATGTTCCAGCCTCGATGCCGTCTGGTTATACCAGTGTTGGTGTTGTTGTTGCGCGTAAAGGTGACAAGGCTCTTATATTGCATAAGGATGAAAATACTGGTGTTAATTTTGCTAGTTGCTGGCAGCACGAAGTAACAGGTTTGGCCGATCATCTTGGAACTGAAATCACGATTCAGTTTAGGCAGGCTTTAGCGTCCGGCAATATCAATATTGGTTCGCCACTTGTCTTTACGCCTGCAACTCTTGCTGAGGCTGCTGCTGCCATTGACACCCATCTTCGGGCTAATCCTGGTGGAACTGCTGCTGGTGCCGGGTGGGACTATAACTGGCATTGCGAGCTGGCTTTGAATTATTCTGGTGAAGAAAGTGTCATTGTGACTTCTGACAACATTGTTGATTATCGTCAGGCTAATGCCATTGTTGATACGTCTGCATCAACATCTGGTATTGCTGGAACGATGAACATGTGTAATTTCTTGCCGGCATACGGTGATAGCACTATGCTTCGCGTTAACGGCGGTTTTGGTTATAGACCTGGTTTGAATTTTGAAAGATTCAAGCAGTGGGCTACAACTAACACATCTATTGCTAATCCTACAAGCATGGTTTCGATTCATGATGGGTCTAACTATGTTAGCCAAGATCAGTTCGAAAATAATCAGTATTGCGCTGATTTACGCGCTGAATATGTCACATTCGATAATTACATCAAGAGCCTTATGCTTCGTTGGCCGGTTCGCAAAGGTGGTCAATGGTCGCTGTATGGCACCGGTAAGGGTAATACCGAACAGCTTGCGAGCAAGACTCATTTGAATTTGGCTGGTGACACCGTAGATACATTTAGCGCTGCTAAGTGGTCTGCAAGTAAATCTTTCGATTCAGATGGTTTACGCCTTGGCGACTGGTATATGCCGCAAATGAATGAATGCTTTGACATATTTACGCCAATGAAGCTTGATGGTAGTGATCCGGTCAACGCGACGCTGAATAAAATGACGGGAAATGCCCGCTCTTTGTCGGTGTCTCGTTGGGTTCCCGCGCGTGGTAGCGACTATAACGCCTGGATCATGACTAGCTACGGCTCCTTCTACCCCAACCACTTCCGCTACCTTAATCGTTGCGAGGCGGTTGCGCTCTTGACTATTAACCCTTAACTCTTGGCGTGGCCTTTGATGGCCACGCCTTGTATTGAAAACATGAAGAATCCTGGAACGACTTACAAGCGGATAGAAACGACGGGGCTTTATATTGATTGTTCCCGTCTTATCGCTCGTTTGTATCAGATGCGTTTCAGGTTTCCTAAACGTGATCGGGCGTTCTTTGGTGATGTTGTTATGAACATTGCTATGGAAATGACGGCATTCTTGCAAGATGCGTTTCGTGACCGTGAACGTAGAATTTACTTTATTGATTCGTTTTTACATACGTTTGGAAAATTGAAAATTTTGCTTCGCATTGGAACGGAATTAAAAATCATTAAGGTTAAAGATCATACGTTTGTTTTCGAATACATAAAAAGAATCGACGAAGGCATTGCGAAATGGCGTAGAAGCGCTGTTTCGCCAATTCAGTCAACCAAAGCGTCAAACAATGGCTTTGGTTCTGGTAACGTTGAAAACTCAAGAGGAGGCGACGGAATCATATATTCCAGTTCTGGCAGTGCGCCTTGATACCGTCAGTTGTCTTTGTCGGTGTCTCGTTGGGTTCCCGCGCGTAATAACAACAATAACGCCTGGATAATGAATAACAACGGCAACTTCAACAACAACAACTTCAACAACAATAATCGTTGCGAGGCGGTTGCGAACTTGACTAAATGTTATCGTTGTGATTAGGCATGATTACTCTTGAAGATCTTACGACTGCATATCTTAAAGCCCGTGTAAATAAGCGGCGTTCAAGAGATTCTGTTCGTTTCGAGGTGGATTATGAATCCAACCTTTGTAAATTTCTTGATGAAATCAACAATAGGATCTTCAAGGCTGATTCCAACTATGCCTTTGTCGTTACATATCCAAAACCGCGTGAAATATTCGCTACACAAATGGCAACAAGAGTCATTCATCATTATCTTGATTGGCGTCTTCGCCCTATATACGAAAAGGTTCTTTCTGAACGGTCGTTCAATAATAGAAAAGGGCTTGGGCTGCATAAGGCTATAGATGTGTTTCGTCAAGATGTTGCTGAATTAACCGATAACTACACTAAAGATGCCTGGATTGTGCATTTGGATCTAAAAGGATTTTTTCCGAATGCCAATGTCGAAATTGCGCTTGGCCAACAGCTTGACCTTATTGAAAAATATTATGAGGGCGAAGACAAGGATGATCTAAAATACATGATGACTACTTGCATGAGGGCTGACCCTGCTAGGCATTGTGATATTTTTGTTCCGAAAGAAAATTGGGATATAATACCGCCTGAAAAATCGTTATTTAATAAACCTGTTGGAATTGGCGGTGCTATAGGCTTTCTTTGCTGGCAAAATGCAATGGGCATGTATATCAACGATGTTACAAAGTGGTTGCAATCGTTTGATTTTATGCGTGTTGTGGTTTTTGTTGATGATATTTATGTTGTTACCCGTGACAAGGCTAGATTTCTTTCAATGATGCCTGAATTGCGTTGCCGGTTGGCTGGATTGGGTGTTAGACTGAACGAAAAGAAATTCTATTGCCAACATTACAGCAAAGGCGTGATGATTCTTGGAACCATGATGAAATTTGGCAGGCTGTATTGCAATAATCGAACTTATAGCCGGTGTCTTGAAACGGTCAATAAGATAGCCGGTTGGAGAAAGCGCCATCTTTCGCCACAAAACGTTCTCTGTTCGCTTAATTCTTATGTGGGTAGTATAAAGAATAGAAATCAAAACAAAAGGCTTGAAAAGCTTGTTTCTGTTGCGAAAAAGCGCATTGGGAATTTAGTTGAATGGAATCCTAAAAAGCGCTGTTTTGCGCTTCTTGAAAAATTCAAGTTTGCCAATAGTTTAACAAAATTTTACACAAATAATCAAAGGAGGGCAAGATGTCTGAATTAGAGAAAAAAATGGAAGCCATTTCTGAATCGGTCAATAATTTGAATTCGAGGGTGGACTCTCTTGAAAAAAAAACAAATGGTGGTGAATATAAGGCACTATCCATTGATACTGTAGAATTTCCTAAAGTGTGCGGAATTCCTATGGTTTCGTTTGGCAGTGGCGCTCCAGCGGATGTTCCGGACTATGCGGGTCAGTTTTACATCGATTCGACAAATGAACGCCTGTATATAGCGGTTGCGGTCACTGATGCGACGAAATGGAAGCTCGTTTCGTTCTCGTAACCAAAAAATAACCAGCGTTTTTGGAATGCCTTAAAATAAAGGTTGTTCCACAGCAGCTGACTCTTAATCAGCGGGTCGCAGGTTCGACCCCTGCATCATCCACGAAATGCCGAAATTCGCAAGATTTCGGCATTTTTCTTTTATAGACCGGCGGTCCAGGTTTGATATATTGCCGTTTTTGGCTAAAATCGGCAATTTTATAAAACTGCCGTTTTTTGCGTAATTTTGCGGTTTTTTGTGTTTGGTGTTGTATGTAGTTACCATTTTGTAACCACTTAAAAACAAACATAAACGTATAAAAACAAAAATCCTGCGTTGAGATCCGGATTTTGTTTTTAAGATTGCTTTTACCCGGCTTATAAAACGTCAAAAACCGCCTTTTGAGCGGTTTTTGTGTTTGACCTTGGTGTTGGGCTGGTTTTGGTTGTTTGACGGGCTACAGAGGCGAGCAAATGATGTGGTGGTGGTATTCTTCCAGGTCTTTTGCGTCTTTTATGAACGGCAAAATTGCGATGAATGGATTTTGAAAAGATTCTTCAACCTTTTTTACAAAGTCCTGAAGATTGTATTTTTCGACCATTTTGTTAAAATGTTCGATGAGGCTATCTGTTTTTTCATTATATTCTTTTTCTTTTTTAACGATTATCTTTCGAAAATCTTTTGAAGAAATTGTTTTGTTTGGTTCTTCCATGATGCTTATTCTCCTTTCAATAATATACTAAATACCCATTTGAAGTTGTTTTTGGGGCGGCTCTTTTATCATATTTTGAGGGAAAATAATAGGATCAAGCTGTTGAGCAGCTTTAATTATATCGTGTAAAGAAAAGCCAGGATCTTTGTTTTGCGGTTCTCCGTCTGGTGGCGATAAAAGATCTGCTTTGTCAAGAAAAGCGTATGCAAACGCTTTTTGTTCTCTTTTATGGGCTTCTTTTAGAAGCTTTATTTCTTGTTTTTGTTTGTTTTTTAATTCTTGAAATTCTCTTAAATATAGTTCTTTTAGGGCTTTGTAATTTTCAATTATATATTTGTGTTGTTCGTTAGTTAAATTGATGGAAAAACAATATAAATTTTTTAATTCTTTTTTGCCGTTGAATATTCTGTATGAATGAAAACAAAATTCATCGTTCCCATCAATTCTTGCTTTTAATCTTCTGACAATAAGTTGAATCATTATGCTTTTGAAATCAATGTTGTCTCTAAATTCATAATTTTGTGTATCAATTAAATCTTGATCTTTGACATTGTATTTCTTTTTTAATTTTTCAAAAAGTCGAACAGCGTTTTCGTATTCTGGATCGTCCTTCGGTGTTGCTTTTACTCTATAAGCCAATGCTTTTATGATTTTCTTTTGTTCTTCTGTCATATAGTTCCTTTATAAGCCTCAAATCGCATTAACGGCGTCTTTCAGGTCGTCTTGCAGCAAGTGCGAATAAGTGTTCAGTGTTATATCGATTGATTCGTGGCGTGCTAACTGCTGGACCGCTTTGATGTTCACGCCTGAACGGATCAGGTTACTGATGAAAGAATGCCTGAATTTGTGGTTGTTGGCTCCGTTTGGATCCAGACCGGCGGTGACTACCGCTTTCCTGAGCGCCCGGATCGAAGAAGTGTTGTTGGCGAAAGTGCCTGGTTCGATAATAGTGTCTTCGTCGTCTTCGCCCGCTCCGATTTCTGCTTTCAGGCGTTCTGAAAGCGGAATTGTGGCCGGCTTGTCACCTTTACCGATTAGCGTAATTTTGCCGTCCTTGACGTCTTTCCAGCGAAGATCGCGGGCTTCGAAATACCTGAGGCCGGCAAACGCCATAAGCGCCCAAAACTTGCGATATTCGGCGGACGGTGCCGCTGCCAAAATTGCGTTGATTTCTTCTGGCGTCCAGAAACTTTTTATAGACTTTTTGATTCGCGGGCGTCTTACGAATTCAAACGGGTTGCTTTCAGTCTTGAAAATCTTGTGCGAAAACGAAAACATGGCCTTTGTAAGCTTTATGATTTCGCCTGCTGTCTTCGGTGCGTAGCGTGTCGCAATGAGTGTCGAAAAATCAACGGCGTCTTTGTCTGTGACCTGAGAAACTTGGCTTTTGCCGTGTTCTTTTGCCCATTCCAGAAAGTAAGAAATTCGAAGCTGGTAAGCCTTGATGGTCGCAAAACTGGCATTGTTGGCTGTGTCGCAAGAATCTATAAATTTGTGCGACAATTCGACCAAATTTGCGTCGGGCTTTTCGTTGGCGAAAGCTTCTGGCAAGAACTTCTTGGCGTTCATCAGGTCGAGCCATGCCACGGCGTCGGCTTTCTTTTTGGTGCCAAGAGAAACGACGTGGAAAAGACCGTCTTCTGAAATGCGGCCATACCATGTCATGTTTCCGGTGGCCTTGTGCTTCTGGAATATGGAAAACCGTTTCATCCTACGCTCCTGGCGTCAACCCAGTTGATAATCGCTTCTCTGTCGAAGCGGTAGTGGTGCCGCTTGTCGCTGCCAAACAAATCCATGAACGGAAACGGCGGTGTCAGCTTGTTCTTTTTTGTAAGTGCAATGAGCTTTTGAATGGTGGATCGCGAAAATCCGGTGAAATCAATGCATTCTTTCATTTTCATTGCATTTTTGCCAGCCATGTTCTTCATGTGTTCTCCTTATATTCAAAATGCCGTTTACATGTCGTTAATTTTCGTTTTGTATAGCACCAGCTTTGTGGCGGTCGTATGATATTGAATTCTGTGATGTTGTAATTTTGATGTAGTCTTGTTGGCCTATCGATGATCCATGTGTGAAGACAATCAGATTGTCCTTGATACTTTATTAAATCGTCTTCTGAAACGCATCCGTATTTTATAAATTCTTCGCTGGATTCCAATCCGAAAAATTTTTTTGTGTAAACGCCAACGCTTTTTAAGTAGAAAAATCCTGTTATTTTCTTTATTGGAGCTGTTTCGTACAAGTAAACTTTTGTGTTTCCTGGAATATAATTTAATGGATAGCTTTTCCTCCATTCAATTGTTTTCTTGCCTTCGTAAATCAACTTTGCCCATTTGGGCTTGATTGAAAGAATAATGTTCATTTTATGCCTCCGGTGGGATCGGGTTTTCGCACCACTGAATTACACGGCAATGGTTAGTGAGTTGTGGCCAGTCGCAATTGTCGGCGTCATATTCCAATGGTTCGCAATAGCGTTTCGTGGTTCCGTCTGCCCATGTTGTTTCGTATTGCGCAAAATAGTTTCCGCTTTCTGGTGGAAGGTCGTAAAGCTTGCCGTCAATAGGTTCGTCGCAACGGTGCCATTTCGGTAACTTGCTTCTAAGTTCTTCGATAATATCGAGCACTTTGCGCTTTCCGGCGTTTTTTCTCATCATGTTGATGTAATACATCTGTTCATCTATTGTCATGCCCATCTTATTTCTCCATGGCTTTCGCTAATGCGATGAATGCTTCTTCAGCTTCTTTTCCCGATATGGTGATACATTGTTCATTGTCAAAACTGATTAAAAGCTGGTCGTTGTAATAGTTGATGTAACAAACTTTGTTTAATGGGAATATATATGTGTTGACATCGTTGCTATTGTCAATAACGTTTACTCTAAAAAGCATTATTTTCCTCCTGGTTGATTTTTTCTTGTATCGGGTCGCCACTGGCTAACCATTGCACAAGCCCAGCACTGCACTTCTGGTGACGGGTCGCTGCAAGTTGTTCGTCCTTGATGAGGTTTGCAGTCTGCAAGCGGTCGCATGCTTCCTTGTAGTCTGCTTTCAGTTCCTCAATCGTCTTTTCACGCTCATCGATTATCGCTTGCAGTTTGGCTACCTCCGCATTGCGTTCATCAAGAATGGCGTCGGTTGACTTTTTGTCGTCACGCAAATCGGCGTTGTCTGCTTTCAGTTCCGCAATTACCTTGTTCTTCTCCGCAATCACCTTGTCGGCTTCGGACTTGGAGCAAAATAGTTTGTTGGACTTTCCGCTTAAAACCTTTTCAAATTCAAAACAGGATGCTGCTTTCAGTTCGCTCATTTGTCTGCCTCCTTGCTTTTCTTAAAAAATGAATCTACGTGCAATAAAAATTTTTCTTCGCATTTTGCACAAACATCGTAGGTGAATGGGTAGCCTAATTCTATGTGTGAACTCCCGTCACCTTTACGCAATTCCTTCTTGCATTTGTCACAAATTCTCATTTGTTGGCCTCCTTTGTAAAGCCGCGCATTCGGTAATAAGATTCAACATCTTCTTTGGCAACAAGTACAGAATCGTAATGCTGTTTTAACCCTCTCCATTGTTTGTAATCAATCTTGACGGGATCTTCTTTCATTAAGTGTGGAATATGTTTGTTGTATTCTCCGCAAAATTCTTTGATGGTATAAAGTTCCGCATTTTCGATGCATTCGGTATATCCAGCAAAACAGCGTTCTTCATTGTCTTTTGTCCTCTTGTAACCCCAAAGACAAAGTTTGTCGCCAAACTTCCACGGATAAAGGTGTTTCAGGCTTACTGCATAATAATTTCTTTCGCTCATTTTTCAGTCTCCTTTGAAAGCTTGCGTTTAACCCAGTCTAGGAATTGTTCGCGACTGCTATTAAACATGGTGTTAACTTCGTTAATGGCGACTTTTTCTATCGTGGCCAATTCTAAAGCTCTTCTGATGTCGGCCATATCCATTTCACAAATGTTCATGGCTTCGCCGCCAATAAAGCTTACTGTGTAGCCGAGTCCTTTTTTGCGTGGAACTATTGCGGCAATTGCGTCAAGGTTTATGTATCTTTGTCCAAGTTTGATAAAGTGCATTTTTCCCTCAAATAATCCGTTTCTCTTAGAATCCGGTCCATCTTCATAATGTTTTTGTAAAGTTTTTCAACCTCTTTCAGTTTCTCGTATTCTTCCATCGGAATTGTCACGTATAGCGGTTCTGCATCGTGGGCGGTGAGCGGGTATTTACGTTTCATCTTCGTCCTTATATTTGGAGTAGTGCTTTGCATTTGGGTGCAGACGGTGGTAGCGTTCCCTGGCTGCAGCCCTCACCTTTTCAATGTGATTGTCTCTGTAACTTTTGGAACTTTTTTGACATCGCGATCGCGCGGCCTTTTTCTTCAATTCTTCGACTTGTGCGTCTTTGTTGAAGATCATGGCTATGCGTCTCCGGGCTTCTGCGTAAATGTCAATTTCTTTTTCCATCAAGCTAACCTTTTCATTTCTGCCATCAACTTCTTCATCTTGCCTTGTTTTCCGGTGCGGTCGTTCAGTTCCAGGCTTGCACGGATTTCTTCGCCTGCGGTTCGGTCGCACATCCTGTAAATCGATCTGAGTGCGTTGAAAAACAGATAATCGCGATGGGCGTGTTTTGCAATTTCTTCTTTTTTTGAGCTTTGTTCCTGGTCGATTCTTTGACCCAAAAGCTTGTTTATTTCCTTGAGCTTGTTGTTTTTCTGAAGACATTTTTTGAATTGGTTCAAAAAGAAATTGGCTTCTTTTGAAAGGTTTTCCAAATCGCTTTCGGCCCAATACCGTTTGATTTTATCTTCATGACCAGAAAAAAAACGGGTCTGGGTGTCTGTCAATCCAATCCCGTCAAATTCGGGAATTTCGTTTTGTTCGTCGTTCATTTTTGTTCTCCGTTGATATTGTTGATAAGGTCGTTGAGTTCTTGAACCGTTGCGTCGTGTGATTTTTGTATAATTCCGTTTTTGATTTTTAGTCCGTCAATTTCTTGTTCAAGTTCTTTGATTCGAGCTTTTGCCAAATCCCATTCGACTTCGTGTTTGCGGAGTTCGTCAAGTTCAGTGGCCATTGTTTCAATAATCTTCTTGTTTTCGCGTAGCGTTTTTGCCATCTGGTTTCGTTCGACCATCAGGGCGTCGTAGGCATTGTGCCAGTGTCCAACCTCTTTTTCTAGCTGCGCTGTGTATTGCTGATATTCTGCTATCGTCTGCATCAGTTTTCTCCCTCGCCCATAACGGCTTCTTCGGCTTCTATGGTCTCGTAAATGGCAAAGTAATATCTCATCAGGGCCTGTCCGATGGTGGCAATTTTGTCGTTTTCGGGTTTGTTCTTGATGTGGTTCCAGATGTTAATGGCTTGCTCCATCGAAAAATGGTGAATCAGTCCAAGTTTCTTGTTTTCGTCAAGCTTGATTCCCATGGCCTTGACATTCTTGATGGTTTCGCGGATTCCCGTCTTTGCGCCCTTTTCGGCGTTGACGAAAAAGGATCTAATTTCAGGGTCTTTGCCGTGTTCTTCCAGAAACTTTTCATATTCGTTCACGTCGAAGCCTTCGGGCAAAATCATATTGCCTACCTTTTTCGTTGGCTTTCCTTCAGCTTCCATAATCTTTGCGTTGGCTTCGTTTGTGCGGTAGCTGATGCACTGGCTGCAGATGGTGTAAGTCTTGCCGCTCTCGCTCGTTAAGCCAATGCCGTTGGGCACTCCGGTGTATGGGTTGTTTCCGGGCTTGAACGTTTTGCCGCAATTGAAGCATTTCAGTTTATGTTTCATTTTCATGATGGTTCCTTTTTAGATTGAATCCAGAAGCGTCTTGACGCCTTCTGCGAAGATTTTATAATAGTGGTGGTTGTCCTGTTCCTTGGCCGCTTTTTCGGCCTTTTGTAAGCGTGTATCGACGGCGGTGACGAAATTTCTGAGCGTGTTCAGTTCGGTGTTCAAAAGGCTTATTTGTTTCTTTTCGACAATGGAGCAGTCTTCGACAACCTGAATGAGCGTCTTTGCCAGAGCCTTTTCCCATTTGGTCTTGAAAGAACCGTCTTTGAGCATTCCCTTTGCGTTTGCGACGATCTGCTTTGCGCTTTGGCTCATCAGGCGTTCTTCAGCGATTGTGTGCGGTGGTTGTGCTGTAACAACGGTTTCGCCGCGTTCTTCTGCCTCTATTTCGGCAAAAATTGCGTCAAGCCGTGCCATTTCTTCGGCGGTCTTTATCGTGGCCATTGCCATGGGTTATTACTCCGAAACAGTTTCCTGGTATTTTTCCAGAATGCAATTTTCGATGTGTTCGCGCAATTGGCGTGTAATTGGATTTACAAGGAGCTGGAACGATTCGCCTTTGAAAAACGGGTCTATGGGGTAGCTTACAAAAAGCCCACTGGTGCCGTCCATGATGCGTAAACCTCTGATAATCATCTGGTCGTTCAGAACGATTTGTGCTACGCCCTTGATGTGGTCTGCACCTGGCAGGCTAGGGAAAGCCTTGACTTCAATATCGGTAACGGCCAGACAGTCAAATTCGGGTCTAGGTTGTTTCTTTTGCTTCATTTCCCATCATCTCCTTGAGTTGTTGGTCCAGGTGTACGGCCTGCTTAAAATGCGCCCTGCTGTTTCCGGAAAGAACTTTCTTGTGGTGTTCGGTCAGGTCTTGTGCTGCCTTGCAGCTGTGCAGCGTCGAGTAAACGGAATAGAGCGAATCAAACATGAAAGTTCTCTGTTCATTCATTTCCGCAATCTTGCACCTGTATCTGTAGGCCATTTTTGCAAGCGCTATTTCAAGCGACGAAAAGTTACCACCCCCCCCCCTGCTTTACTTTGTTCAAAATATCCTTGACGTCGTGAAACTGGATTTCCATGGTTCTACTCCTGCGTTTTCTTGATTGTGTCGTAAAAAGCCTTTAGCCCGCGCATCTGTGCCTTGCAATCTTCAAGCGCGTTGTGTTTGAAGGCGTTGTTTTCGGCCATCTTGATTTTGGGCATTACGTTTTTGAGCGTGCGATAATCGTTCTGGTTCCAGAACTTCCACGGCAACTGGTAGCCAAAAGCCCTGAAGAAATATTCCAGAATAGGAAAGTCAAAATCAACTCCGCAACACCAGACCAAAAAACGGTCTTCGCGGTTGGTAGCAAAATGCCTGTAGAACCAGTGCTTGAATTCGCCAATGGCTTCCAGCGGGTCTTCTTCGCCGCTGAACGCCTCTTGCATCGCATCTTGACCTTGTTTGAACCACCATGCCATAGTGTCATGGTCGTCGTCAAGGTCTTCGGCGTCTTGCTTCGCGATGCTGAAACGCTTGTAAAATTCCGTCGGGAAACCGTCCTTGTCGAATCCGTAGGCTCCAAGGCTCAAAACCTTGCATCCGGGCTTTTGGCCTGTGGTTTCAATGTCAATCATCAGTTCGTTTTTCATCTTCATTTTTCCTTTTATTGGACTGTTCCTATAAGTTTCTTGTCGTGTTCCAGAATTCCGCAAATTGTGTTCACAATGCTTTTTTCGTCGATGGATCCGGACCGGCATTCAGCCATATCCTTGACCCATTTCGGAGCGTTTTCGGAAGGTGTTATCTTGACCGTAGTTAGGGGCTTTTCCACCTTGACGGAATACCTAGAACCATCTTCTTTCTTGCCGTAAATAATTACCATTGCTCTCTCCAGTCGGGCGGGTAGGTTAGCGGTTCGTCGCCGTAAAGCTTCTTGTTGCTGCAGGGGTCCGGGCAACGGTGGACATTGTAATTGAAAGCCAGAAGGCGTGTGACCTTGCGTCTGAATTCGGAAATTTCTCCGATGGTGGCGTCAGGGTCGCGTCTGCGGATGAGGCGAAAGTATTCCTTGGTCTTTCCGAGCCGTTCGCAAAGCTTTTCGAAAGCTTTCCAGAAATTTATCCGTCTCAAATGCTTTTCGAGCATTTCGGCGGTAAGCGGTTGACGGTTCTTCACTCTTAACCTGTTGCGCATAAAGTCTCCCGGTTCAGGTTGCTATCGGCCTGCAGCTCCTAAGACATAGCTCATGTCAATGGGCTGCATCTGGATAGAAGCGTGGTCGTGTTCCCAAGACGTTTCTATTGCCTTGGCCATGGTCATCACGCCTACCGGCTCATATTCGCCGTTGGCGTTTTTCATTTCCACGTAAAAGTATTTCATCAGTTCTTCTCCTTTGCAATCCTGTCGCAAGACTTGCAGATAAAGGTTTTGTTCACTTGCTTGCAGTATTTCATGTAACCGCAAACCGGGCATTTCCGATAATCGTAAAATTCAGGCGTGAATATGTTTCTCTTGAATTCCATTTTGCTTTTGTCCTTCGGCCAGTTTTTCAAGATCTTCGTTTCGTTCAGTTTCTTCAATCAGTTCCATCTTGGTTTTCAAAAGGTCTTTGCGTAGGCTCTTGTTTTCGTTGACAAGTTTTTCGATTGTCCTGAGGCTTGCGCTCTCTATCCGTTTGAGCCTGCGTATTTCTTGGTTCAGTTCGTTGCGAACCGCCTTCTGGCCGTTGATTTCGTCTTTTAGCCTTCGGACGCATTCTTTAAGGGCTTGAACCGTTTCTTTGGATTTTCCAGTCATGCTTATTCGTCTTCTTCGTCAGTTTCTTCTGTTTCTTTATCGATGATTTCTTCGGCTTTTGACCGGTTTGCCTCGACACGCTTTTCATATTCGCTTTCGTCACCCAACCCAAAGAAATTTCGGGCCTGGTTCTTTTGGTAACGGGTGGAATAGTGTGCAGTCAGCTTATCGAGCACAGTTTGCTTAGGTGTGAGGCCGTTTTCGCCTTCGCCAATGTGTTCCAGGTAGCTTTCATATTCGGTATCTTTTTCGCCTTCTTCGTTTTCGGTTTCCACCTCTAACGATTCTTCAAGCAAGTCCAGGATCATGGCGCACATTTCGTCGTTTGCGGCCAGAAGCAAGTTCCTGATTCTGTCCTTGATGATTCCTTCTTCTTCTTCATCGGCCAATTCCTGAGCTTTATTGGTAATATCGATTTCGCGATTTTCGGCGGCTTCTGCTGTGGCTTCTTCGGAATCGTCTTCGTCTTTCTTGTATTCGTTCAAATTCCACTTGAATTCGTAAGATGCGTCCTTTTCGTCAATCAGATAATAAGGCTTAAATCCGTGTGCCTTGAGCCACTTGACTTTCAATTTCTTGTCAGCACATTCGTTTTCAACGTCTTCGATATTTACCCAGTAATATCCCCACTTGAATTCGCTTTCGTAACCTTCCGGGCATTCCTTGAAATTGTCCTTCTTGAATTCTTCGCGTAACTGCTGGACACGCTTTGCCACCTGTTCTGCATAGCACTTACCGTCAAGGCAATAGCATTCGGAAATGTCGCCGAAAATGTCTTGTTGCTTGATACTCTTTTTCTGGCAGTTCTTGCAGACGGTCTTGGCGTAAAAATTCGCCTTTGCAAGATTTTTGCGCTCGTTCAAGATTAAATTCTTGAGCGTTTCCGGGGAATAGCCCTGTGCCAAGTGCAAGTAATGTTCCACCTTTTCATCGTCTGCCATTGTCAGGGCTTCGGCGTGGCCAAGCGTGATTTCGCCATTGCGTAACATTTCCATTGCTTCATCGCCAAGTTTCGCCATTTTTACGCGACCGATCACCCAGCGGGGGTGACGCCCGAAATGGCTTGCAACCGTGTGAAT
>Ga0247611_10001465_pt1 | contig 41682 bp, 68 predicted proteins | sample 177DNAGHGhighgp2_FD_192422 | JGI IMG/M metagenome (GOLD analysis project Ga0247611, IMG submission 192422) | Sheep rumen microbial communities from Palmerston North, Manawatu-Wanganui, New Zealand - 1770 DNA GHGhigh gp2 | ecosystem: Host-associated > Mammals > Digestive system > Stomach > Rumen... | reverse complement strand
GAAAACGTGACGGTGAACGCCACGGTTGCAGGTACTACTGCAATGACGGTATTGTGTTTGACGCAGATTGGAACGCAGCGGTCAACATTGCACAACGTGCAAACCACCCGGCCACGACAGTTTTGCCGATTGATGGTAAGATGCAAGCCCTGGTCGGCAAGCCTCAGTCAATAGGCTCAACGTCAATGGTTTAAATGCCTATGACAAGCCCACGAATTCATTCGTTGGTGGTTGACTTCCAATGTTGTCTTTATAAAGAATTTCAATTACTTTTTCTATGTCTGTCTCAAATCTTGACTCAAAGTCATGCATGTCAAACACAAGACAGCCATCAGTAACAACACGGCAGTCTATACCGTCTTCAGCGTCTTTTATTCCAAGGCCATAAAGAAAGTCTTTAGCGGCGTATGTAGGAACAAAAAACATTCCGTCTTTATGGAATTCGTTAGTGTTTTCTTTAATAAGGTGATAAAGTTCTAAATCTGTCATATTATAATTCTCCATTTATTAATTCAAGAAAAGGTTCAAAATCAGGGCAATTAACCCCAAAGCACTGACTATACTTCTTACAACATTTTTCGCAATCAATATTGCATTTGCAAGAATCAGTAAATTTATTAGTGTTTAAAATATCCATTATTTAATAATTTCTTTATTTTTAAGTAATTTAAATGCCGTATCATTATATGAACGATAGGCAAAAACAACTTTTATACTATGTTTTTCTTTTAGGCTATTTCTTATTTCTTTTTCAAGATTTTTCAAATCTTCATTTTCACAATAAAAGTCGTAATCGCTTATTGCTATTTCAAGCCAATTATCTTGCATATAGGCATATGCTTTTACGCTTTACTTTAATCCTTCTATTTTCCTTAGGTATTCAATTATACGCTCATTTATTTAAAATTTCCTGATACAGTTATTTCGTCATTCATTAAAAAATCAATATATTCATCATATGTCATTACATCATTAAATGCATCTGGCATTTGTATATCTTCTTTTTTAACTCCCATATATTCAAGGCATTGTCTTGGAGTTATGATTCCTGCCTCTGCTTCAATGTGATGTTTTGAACAAAGTGCAGCACCATTTGACAATATGTATCCGAAATTAGACCATAAGTGCCTGTTCAATATGTGGTGAGCGTCAACGGCATCACATTCACAGCCAGGGACACAGCATTTTCCCTTGGTTACATTAAACACTTCTTTTTTAAACTCTTCACGTGTCATTTTTTTATTATTTAAAATTTTCTCATCATTTCATTCCACGTCTGTGAAAACATATACGGCAATATCCTATAATCGGAAAACCCATAAAGTCCACAAGAGAAAAATCTATGAACTTCCATTACATATGTACTTCCTTCTGTAACACATACATCCAATGTATACGCTATAGGCGCATCTTCTCTTGAGTATCGCTCAACCATTGATTTAATTCTGTATGCATCAGGAAACGCCAACGGGTCTCCATCATAATAACATACTTGCTGTACTTTATTATGGTGAACAAAAACACGCCATTCTGACAATATATTATTTATTTTTGTTGATACTTGGTATCCTATAAGCTTATTTGACTCATCCCGTTTATACTCAATGAACCCATTACTTTCATCTTTAATTTTATATAACGATTTTCTAAACAGTTCAATAGTATCGTCATCATTCACTTTTAATGTATCCGGTATTGCTTCTTCGCAATCAATATCCCATACATATCGACCTGCGAAAGTCCTTAACGCATCAGGTACATTTAAAGGAATAAGACAATTTGCCTTATTTGGAAAATACATGTTTATATAGTCACGAACAAACTCAACAGTACCTATTGGTATGTAATTTTCAGGGTGCTTCAAATCTTTTGGAACATCTTTTTCAACATATTTTATAGTGAATTTATCCCCACGCCAATCAGCATAAGTTTGAGACATCATTATTTCATGGCAAAAATCCAACGTTAGTTTATTGTTTATTTTCTGTACCAAAAATTTCATATTAGTATCCTGTTTGCAAAGAAACGAAATTATCCAAGTATTTATTTTCTGCTTTGTTGGCAATTCCATACACAAGCCTATGCCTATAATGTGGCGCATCTTCCCAATGTGGGTCAACCTCATGTATACCAATTGTTCCAGTAAAATTGTTAATTGCAGTTACACAATGCTTATGGAATAATGCCCATTCAAAAAAGTCAGGGTTAAATTTTCTTAATTCGTCAGCATCAACAACACAAACCATACCTGCGTCAGCACAAAAAGAGCCACTTTTTCTTCGATTTGTTTGTAATTCATTTAAAAATACATTCAAATCTTCAACGGTTTTCAATGTCTCTATTGGATTAACTTCTGTTCTATACACGGTGCAACTCCAATCACCATACATGGTCGCACAGCATATATTTTCTGTAAACCCAAAATGGCTCATTTGCATACTGCAATCATCGCCTCCAATGCAGATTTTATGCCAATAGTTTTTATCTACTTTACATTCAACCCCAGGCATAACATTGTTCAAATAGCAAGGGTCAGTAATTATCAAATTCTTTTTTTCAACTTTAATTTCGTACATATTAATTGATTTTTATTCGTTGTAATCTATATCTCCGTTTATTTCGCTTTCATTATATTGAATACCATATGATTTTTTACGCTCAGGCCTTTGCATTGCAATATAGTCATATATTTTAAAGTTTACCATATAAGACATTGGCTTTATGAACTTTAGTGATTTACATCTAATTTTATATCCATCTTCTGGCGGTAATTCTGACGATTCGGCTTCGCACTCATAAACAACTGGCCTTGTATAAAAGTACCCTTTGAAGTGCTCTTGTATATATTCAAGAGCAGAATCATAATCAATAAACGCATGAACAAAACCGTCTTCATTTGTTCTTACATTTGTAACATCAATGTTCCATTTGCGCTTCATCAATTCTTTCATTGTTTCTTTTGGCTTATACAGCACCTTACCGTTTACCTCTTCTTCTGTTATTTGTTTGTATAACGGCAATGAAAAATATTCAATACGTCCGCTTGGAGACATTCTTTCTTCAATTACTTTGTAAACTTTAAATTTTGTCATAATCTATATCTTTATCTTCTAATGATTTAAGTTTTATTCCAGCGATTTCGTGCATTTTATTTTCCAAAAACTCAATTAAATCTTTTGTGTATTTTCCACAATTTTCGCTTGGTTCTAGAATTGGTATTTTTTCCATTAATGTTACTTTTTCAATGATTATTATTTTTCTAATCTTAATTCAACATTGTCATATTGTGAATATTCACACGGATGTAAAATTTTATGTCCTGTGAATGGGTCTTCTCCGTGTGTTCTTTCCATTAGATATCTTTGTTTTGTTTCTCTGTCTTTTACGAATAGAAAATCAACAGGTTCAGGACAAAAAACATTAAAACGGAATGTTTCTTTTTTTAATTCGTTATCATATATTACTATATCCATTCTGCCAAATTTTTATCAGTCAATTGATTTAATATAAGATTGACATTATTTTGCAATCTGTCATCTTTTTTATTTTTCTCTCTTGCAATAAACGCATATAAAAGACTTTCTGTTTTATGCCCAGAATAATATGCTGCAATTGATAACATGTCATATATCTTGTAGCCAAAAGAGCCATCTTTTTCAAGCCACGAAAAATGTTGGAATGTTTTTTCCATACAAGTTTTTAATATATTATAAGCAAGAACATATTTTACGTCATCTTTTAGGTTAAATAAATAAATTTCAGCCAATTCCAAATAATTTTCACGATATGTTTCATCATATGAAATTCCTTTACTTAGAAATTCAATTGCTTTTGAATAATTACCATTTACCCTATATGAAAGGCCAATAAAAAAGCATATGTTAGATAATTCAAATTGAGATACTTTGCCTTCGAATTTATTTAGTGTCTTTTTCCCTAAATCTATACAATTTTCAATTTGTCCATCATAAAAGTATTGATGCGTTAAATATTGAAAACTAGAAAAAATTTCAGGATTTTCTTCCATTCTCAATTTAAGAAGTGGTAAATATGAATCATGCGAATTACTATACACTGGATAATTATGTACTTTAAAATCATCGCCTAATACCAAATCGTGCATTTTATTCAATTCTTCTGCGTATTCAGGGTCCATGTCAAGGCATTCATGTACAGGAAAATACCATTTGTACCCTCTTGCATGTATTTTGTTGTACATAAAAACACAATCATCATCTCCGTCATTTGTATGTGAATATACAAATTTATACCAACACATTCTATGATAACCATCAATCCAATTTTTCTTCAGAATATCAGCCCATCCTTTAGTGAAAACTTGGTCTATATCTGTACATACCAAGATATTACAATCATTTGGCGCTAGATTCATTGAAATATTTCTTGCAACATCAAATCTCCATGGTTTTATTATTTGTTGAATAACATTTGCGCCAAGACTTTTTAACTTTTCAACTGTTCCGTCTGTTGAACCGGTATCAAGAACAACAACACAATCTGCTTCGGACATGCTTTCATACCATTTTTCTACAGATTTTATTTCGTTCTTACAAATTGCATACACACAAATTTTATTCATAATTAATTATTTTTTAATAATTTATTCCATCTAATTTCTTCTTTTTCCCTACAATTCGGGCACAATGTATAAATCCATCCATGTGATGCTTTACAAGTTGTTCCTTCTGTTTTTCCGCAACGCTCACATATTTTTGTGCTTCTTTGTTCCAAATCAAAAAGCTTTTCGTGTAGATTATCAGGATAAAAATTACAATAAATTGTAAGCATTCCGAATTTTTCTTTTACTTGGACTATCTTTAATTCTTTATCTTCATTAGCATTTTTTACATTCCAGTCTTCAACCCATTCTTCAGCCTCTTCAATTAACGGATACCAACCATAGTCGCATTCATATCCAAACAATTCGATTGGTTCTTCTAACTTTAACTGTTTTATTGTATCTTTTATTTTTTCCATTTTACAATAAAATGTTATTAAAACCACGTATTTGGCTCTATTTTATATACTACATTAGAAAGGCATCCTTTTTCATCAATTATTTCGATTTTATCAATTGATGAAATTAGCACATATAAGTCTAAATCAACAATTACTCCATTGTTTGCCAATACGGACATATTTGATTCTTTTCTTGCAATAATTTTATATGTATTTAATTTTTTATAAGTACCAAGAGCAATGTGCTCAATCTTATATAAATTAATACTATACCCAACTTTGAATTTTCTAAAAAGAAAATAATCATGCAATGCATTAAACAAAAGCACAATTAAACAAACGCCTATAATTATTAAAACTGCTATCATACAAATATTGAAATTGAATTATAATTTTTAAATATAGATATCAGTTCCTCATCGGACAAGTTTTTATAGTTTTCCCATTTTTCAAAGTCCTTATTTTCTTCATCATACTCATCATCACGTCCAATAGACCATCCCATTTCAGCCAATCTACGTATATCTTTTGCTGACATATTCCAATCACGTTTAATCTTGAAGCCAAATTCTTCGTATGTGGCCCATATTGTATAGCATTCTGGTAATGTGTCGTATTTTCTTATTATCTCAATGGTTTCTATTAGGTTCTTATACGTCATTTTATTCCCAATTTTTATCCATTATGTATTTATCATTTATTGTCTTTCCGATTTTATACCTTTTTTTCTTGTAAAACTTGTTCAGAGCGTTTTTTACGTCAGGAATGATACTGTTTATCAAATCAACATAAAGTACGTAATCAGGGCTTATTTTGCCTTTTTTTTCCAAATGTAATTCTTCTATCTTAGCGATTAGATATTTTTCAAGAAATTCCTGCATGTCTTTTTTGTTTTATTATACAAAAACAAATTGATAAAAACAAAAAAAGCATCCATTTCTGAATGCTTTATTTATGCTGTCCTGAGATAGACGAGCAAGTTGCACGTCCTCCTTGTATAAATGTTGAGGCCAAATCGCCCCTGCAATGTATTACGTCAAGGCATCTATTGATTATCAATAATTTATCCTCAGGCGTTGATGAAGGTGATAATTCGTCAAGTATTTTTGCTATTGGCTGTATTCCATAATCACTAATTGCATCGCTTCCATCTGGTAATTGAGCCCAATCATAATAGCCAATGTTTTCAAGAAATTCCTCCAGTTCTTCGTATTTATATTCACCTTGGTATTCTTCACCAAATACTTCTTCAAAATCATCTTGAGGAAAATGTGATGAGTGGCCAGCAAATTCTGTCATATACTCCAACGTAACCAAATTATTTGCTATCAATTGAATCCATTCATCCATTAATCCATCTGGTATTCTTGCATTATCACCCCATTGCATATATCTGTTTAGCAAATTTTGGTATTGTGCGGCAGGTATTAAATCCCATTGCTTATGAGGTATTCCGTTTCTTTTATCATCCAAAAACTCCCATAAAATAGTACTTCCACATATATCTTCAGAAGCCTTGCCAATTGGACTGTCATAAAAATCATTAAATTGCTCGTTTAGCACTCTATTAACTGCCTTTTTAACCATTTCGACAATATCATTTTCATTAATTTTAAAATGATAATATTCTTGCGCAACGTCATCGTTTAACCCATAATCTATTATAACCAAACTTTCTTCACCATTCTCACTAACTACACCCCAAGAAGATAAGCGTTTTAAATCTCCAATAGCATTCAATTGGGTATTTGCCATATATTCATACAGCATATAAAAAATGGAATCATAATATTCGTCACTATCACCAATTTGTTTAAATAAGTTATCATATGAATGGTCCCTCATAGGATTTCTTCTTGCATATAAACTATACACATAATCCACATAAGCACATATTACTTTAAAAGGATAGCCAAAGAATTTTTTGAAATCACCGGCAGTTGCTTTTCGGGCAAGTTGCATTTCAATCCATTTATAATCTTCATCTGTATCGTAAATCTTTGCAAAAAGTCCTATTTGCTGTAAATAATAATCGCATTCAGCCTCATTTTGGGCAATACCTTTTTCGTTTTTTGCAAGTTTAAGGACTTTTTCATTGTCAATCGGAAATACCATTCTACTTGAACCACTTCCAATTTGTTTTCCAAGTTTTTCTTTACAATATCTTATTTTTCCTGCATAAGATGATATTGACTTAAACACCTCAATATTAAAAGAAGCAGGATAAGCCATTTCTTCAACATCATTCTCAAATAAAAAAGCCATCTATTTAATTTTATTATAAATAGTGGCTTTCTTGCTAAATAAAAAATAAATATTATTTCACTGAATACCCGTTTTCTTCTAATAATTTCTTTGCTTTTTCAATTTCTACTTTTTTTACAAGTTCAGATGCATTTTGTTTTCTTTCTTCGTTCTCGATTTCTATGTCAATCAATTGCATCTTCCTAAGAATTCTATCATCGTGTTCTTCTTCTGTTTCTGGACGATAGTAAGAAAAATAAACTTCCATATTTGCATCTTCATCAGGACCATTTGGATTATAGTAATAACTCACTCCATGAAAATTCATTATCAGGTTACGAAAAACAATACCACTATCTTTAAGTTCCTTTTCCTTTTTTTTATAATCTTCAGCAAGTTCCTCTAAATCTTCCAATGTGAATTCAACAAAGTTAGACTCATATTCCTTGTAAGAAGTTTCTTCAATAAGAACATCTTCTCGGTCTTCAATTTTTTTTCCTTTATAAATCATGATTAATATCTTTTAATTTTAAATTTTAGATTAGTATAAGTATCAATAATCCAATATCTTGCGTTTGAAAGTTTTTCACCGATATGCTTCCAATACCAAAGTTTGAACCTGTTTTTTTTCATTTGTTGCCCATGTTCGTTAAAGCATTGCATACACTTTACATAGTCAAATTCTGAAACAAACTTGCAGTCTTTCAATCCCCATTCAGGCAATTCAGAATCAGGACTATAGTCGAATTCCTTCGTATTCCTTGAATAGAATGGAATTATAATCGGCTTATAAAAAGGATTAGGATTTTGTCCATACCCATAACAATATTTGCATTCCTTGCAAGCAACTGAGCCAAGGTAAATCAAACTACCAGTTTTCTCACTTCTTTGACGAAATGGACAAATTTGGTCCAAATCTTGGTCAATTCCATTTAGTGATGATGTGTAAAATATTTTCATTGTTTAAACTAAATTAAGTCTAATTGCAATATATCCAAGAACCCCATAATAGTTTTCTTTTAGGTATTCTTCATCGAACTTGTCTTTTCCTGTCAAATTTTCGCCAATTGCATTAATTGAAATCAAAAACTCTTTCAAAACTCCTTCAGGATAGTCAACAAGTTTCTCAAGTTCTTCCATACATTTCTCAGGATTATCTCTATTCTCTGAAATGTTAGAGAATGCATCCACCATTTTAATTACATCATTTATTCCGTACATAACAATATAAATTAGTTTACTTACACCTATCAAATACCGTGCCAGAAATTAAAATTTCCCCCTATGATAGATTCTTTTTTTGTTTTTCTGCTTCTTTACGTAATTACGTTCTTTTGCTTTTGAATATCCTGTAACTAATGTATTATCATTATATACGGCAAACTCACATGTATCACCATAAAAAGATGACATCGTACAATCTTTACGCCTACACCCAACGCATGGATAATCTGAAGTTCTTGTTGTATTTTTACTATCAATCACAATCATTTACTACTTCCATTAATTCAAATTTATTTGAAAGTTCATCGTATCTTTCTTTTGCCTCTTGATATGTGTCAAAATATTCGGTTCTTTCATTGCCATCAAGATAAACAATAGTAACGTTTGGCTTTACATAAAATTCATTGTCTTTTAAACAAAGATATGTGTATCTGTTCAATATATAAGATTCCTCAAATTCATCATCCATCGAAAACAATGAAGTATCACGATAGATATTTTCAGTATATTCTAATTTATGCCAAAAAGGATATTTAAGATTGAATTTTCTATATTTTTCTCCCTTTTTATGAACAAGAACAAAATCATTTTCTTTTTTCATTGGCAATAAGACAACTCTTGTAAGGCCACTAATGGCAATCTTTTTTCCAGAAATTTTAGTCATAATTTAAACAAGTTTAAGTCCTCTTCTTTTAATTTCACATAGCCAATTACCTTTAGAATTAATAGAATTTTGTCTATCTTGTTTTGAACACCAAATAAGTTCGTCATCAAGAACATCTTTCAATGGAACCATCATCCATTTCCAAAAACGGTCATAATCTTCTTTTGGAATAGGCTTTTCACCCATAACAATTGATACAATGTTTGCAGCATCAAATATTTCTTTTAAATCTTCAGAATTGAAGTCTTTTTCTTTACTCATAGTTTACATTCTTTTAAAATTTCAATAGTTACAACATTACCTTTTTCACTGGCCATTTTTTCAAGCTTTTCCAAGTCAAATTCATGGCCACTAAATTTATACTGAATCCAATTAGGCTCTGATTCACGAAAATCAAGCCAACTTTTTGTTTTATCTTTTTCAAGAACAAGATTAACCATTCTTCTCAGTCTTTCACCTGCTTTCTTTGATACAACAAACCCTGAGCAGTCTGGGTTCTTATCACTACCGCCAATACAACGGCTTTGCCAATATTCGCCTTCTTCTGGACGAGAATCAGGAGCAATATAATCAATTGAATAATAGTCATTAAAATCAATATGAACTTCAACCCCTTTTCCTACAGCCAAGCCAAATGACGTATAGTAATTAACTTCATATTTTTTACCGTCTTTAATGAAATAAACAGGAATTTCGCATGGACATTTATTGTTCTTATGTGCTGTATTAATAAAATAATCAACAGCATTTTTCAATTCTTCAAGAGACATGGTTTCAATAACATTGTCTTCGTGCTTTGTGAAATAATTTTCTTTTTTGAATTCCATTTTTGCTATATATTAAGGTTTTAATGCAAATATACAAAAATAATACCAATTAAACAACTATTTATAAAAAAAACATAACTATGGGAAAAATTAATTGGTGCGGATACGAATGGTCCAACAAAATGGATGGTGGTAGAATAATTCACCCACAATACCCGCATGCTTGGTATAGCTGTGATGAAAATGTGTTAACAATGATGAGAAACGGTGAGCTTCATTTATATTATAAAGAAAATCCAAGGGAAATTAAGCATTGGGATGGTAAAATATATAAGCCAACGATTGAAAGGGCTCTTATAAGAACAACAGCCCCATTTGATTACGGAACGTTTTCAATTGAAGCAATGTGCCCTAAAGGGCTAAATTTGTGTTGTGCATTTTGGCTAAGCGGAGAAGGCAACTGGCCACCTGAAATTGACATCCTTGAAGCATGGTCGGAAAACAATAATTATAGTTGGAGAACAACAAATCATTTTCCATGGATTCTTCCATCTTGGAGAACAACATATAATGTACACTATAACAACAAAAATATTGTGCATGAGCATCTTGGCTCAAAGAATGTTATGAAATGTGACCAACCTCTTGACCCAACTGAAAATTGGATTAAATACGAATGTGTTTGGGAACCTGATAAGATAACATTTAAGGCAAACGGAGTTGTTACTAAAACAGTTAGCAAAAAATATGCACAAATGTTAGTTAACAATTTAAAAAATCCAGAAAAGGGGCATTTAATGGATGTAATAATTGACATTAATGTTGATGACCCCAAAATAATTCCAAATCGTCTTGATACGCCATTCAAGGTTAGAAACTTTGAATACAAACCATTATAAGCAAAAAAGGCGCTGATTACTCAACGCCTTTTTTCTTTATCTACGGCCAGCACTTCCACCACTTCTTGACCTTCCTGAATTTGAACCTCCCGTGTTTCCGCTTGGTCTGCTTCCGCCACTCATTGAACCGCTTGTATTGCTATTATTTGGCCTTACAGTTGCCTTTGGCACTGTTGTTGGCTTAGGCGGAACAACCGGTTGATGGTTATTTGGATGGTTATTATGATGGTGATGATAAACATACGGATAATGGTATGTATAATATGATGGCCCATAATATCCATAATGATAATGGTAATAATAAGGACTTGAAGGATACTCTCTATATACAACAACACTATCTGTTGCGCAAGAGGAAACAAACAACATAGTTAAAAATAACACTAATGTAATGAATAATTTTCTCATGACTTTATCATTTTATTATAAATAGTTTTTTATTATATCAAAAATTCAGTGCTTTTCTTTTTTGAAAATGGATTATCTTGTGTATACGGTCCGTTAATTGTTTTGTTACGGCTAAACATAAAACCTTTTGCCATATGATTATTATCATTCATTTTACACAAAGAAGAAATTCGACCTACAGAAACTCCAGTATCTTCACTTGCTTCTTTTAAAGTGTCATAATGTTTTAAAAATTCACCATTTAAATTAAATGAATTAACGCCTTTTCTTCTACAGATAGGAAGCGCTTTTTTATATGTATTGCAATAATCAATAATTTCCTTAGTCCATTTTCTTTCCATTTTAGGAATTTCTATTTTAGACATGTTTAAAATCACAGTTCTTGCCCACTTATCAGATATTGAAGTCGTGAAAACTTTTTTGCTTTTATTAGTTGAACCGAATCCTCCTTTATTTTCGTATAATTTTTCTGATTGTTCTTTTCCATAGATTTCACAAAAACGATTTATTATCCATGATAACATTTTATCAGTTCCTATAATAGAAATTCCAACTCTTCTTTGCTTATTTTTATTTTTTGAAAAATATACAGAGCCATCACCATCAATATATCCACATATAAATGCATCTATGAGATTTTTGTCGATTAAATTTGGGGGGCAAAGAGTATGCGTTTTTCTCTCTGTTATATTGAAATTATTACGCAAATCTTTGCATATTTTGTTAGATTTTATTTCAAGTCTAACATACCGTCTTCCATTATTTTCATACTCTTTTACATTTCCTTCATATGATATTGTTTGTTTAAATTTTTCTAAAAAATCTTTATCTTTAATTGAAATACCAATTATTAAACTATAACTTTCTACAAATTTTCCACAATATTTTCTTATACACCCATCAGCTGCAATAAAGCCAGCATAATAACAATTTATTTTATTTGGCGTTTCAAAAAAATTATCATAAACGTTATATTTTCTTTTGTTTTTGTGAGAATTTGGATTTAATCCTGGTTTATACATAAATAAAGCCTCCATATATTTCTTTATTATAAATATACAGAGACTTTAATTTAAAGGCAATAATTTTTAAGAATTTTCTTCAATGTCAGAAGTTCCTTCGTCATGTTGTTTGGCTTCTTTATTATAAAACGCCTGACATTTTAATTTAAATGCCCTACTTATTTTATCACCATCAATCCTTATAACAACACCCTCATAAGGAACTCTATTTCTACAAATAGGGTCATTTTGCTCCATACAAAAATTGGTAGTATCAGACTTCATTGCAGCAAGAACATTTTCATGCCAATGATTTTCAGTGCTAATATCAGGATACAAATCTTTGAAAGTACCATGGTATCTAATGTCCATGAAAAGAGTTTTTTCTTTAAGTTCTGGATGCACTGAAACAAGGTTTCTGGTCCATTTATCAACATCAGAAACGTCATATTCGGTCTTATTGCCAAGTTCGTCCGTCATTGTTATTCTGTATGGCATGAATTTCCACTGTCCAAGTTTACATCCATAGTCATATCCTTTTTGAATCATAGAATTAGACCCCTCAACATAACCAACAATTTCACCATAAACACTCATTCCTTTATCAAGATATGGCCCAAAATCTCTTGCGACACATCCCCAAGGGTCTCCACCATAGAAGTCATGCTTATCTGGGTTGAGATACCTATTCTTTATAACAGACCTTGAAGAATAAATAAGGCTGTATTCTTTCTCTTGTACATTAATATGGAAGAATTTCTTAATCTTTTCCCAAATACTTAGTTTTCTGTGACAAAGGATATTGGAAATAATAACTGAAGTTCCGTGACGTTTTGAAGAAATTACAACATTATCATCTGGAGTAAATATGTGCATATGCTCATTAAGCATACGTGTGTCATAATGAAACTCAAACTGCCCATCAATTAGTTTATCAAACTTCTTTAGGCGTTTCATTCTCTTCTTCCAAATTGACTGATTTCCACCAGGATGGTTCTGATGTCCACGACCACTAATCGGTGGAATATACTTGTGACAAAATTCCTTGTCATCAATATAGTCAAACTGAGTCCCAACAAGAGATTCCCAATCAGTATCCTTCAAAGTGGCATCGTAATTAACAAGAGAATCAACACCAGCAATGAATCCCTGAGAATACTGTCCACGAAGTTTCAAGATACGGACACGGCCATTCTTGGCAAAGAAACCACACATAGATTTAATTTTTGCAGAAATTTCCTCAGCCTTTTCAGTGTCGTTTTCCTCATCAGCCTTTTCAAGTTCAACAAGGTACTCTTTTACCGAATCAGCGTTGGCATTCCTCTCAAATTCTGAACGTTCAAATAAATTGTTTGCTGACAAATACATTTCGTTAATGGCAGTTTCAACAGGGAAGTAAACAACAATATCACCTTCCTTGTAATCCTTTCCAATAACAATGTCATAACCATTTACAACGGTTTTGACAAGTTTATCAGCACCTTCAATTGGAGAAATTTCACCAATTCTACAAATAGTAGCCAAATAGTTAGGATTGGCATCTTTTGTCAAAATAAATCTTTTAGACATTTTATTAAATTTTAAATTAGTTTAATTTTTTTAATTTTTCTTCAAGTTCTTTTTTTTCTCCAAGAACATAACAATATTTGCAATAATTAGGAGTTGAACATTTATTACAGCGTTCAATTAGCCTATTTTGCTTATGCAGAAATTTTTCTTCCTTAGTCCTTTTTGGTTTCATTCTATTAGGATGCAACCTTTCTAATTTTTCTCTTTCTCCATTAAGTAACTTAACATAAGTCTGAATACCATTAAGAATGTAGCGATGCTGCATAATTTCTTTTTTTACCTTTTTGGCTTTGAAATATCCAAGTTTTTCAGATTTAAGAACACGTCTTAACTCTACTTGTTCTTCCCTGAATTTATCATATATGTTATTTACATGTTTCAGTTCAAAAACAATCTCAGAAATTCTTTTTCCTATTTTTTCCTCTTCTGTCAGTTCCGAACATTGGACTCCAACAAAATTACCGTTAGCATAAACCCTTTTTTCCATAATAAATATGTTATATTACTAATATACAATTTTTATTTTAATAAAACAAAAAAAGGGCCTTTAAAAGACCCTTATTTTTATTTTGGGAATTATTCTGACATTTTGTCAACAAGTTCAGTCATAGCTTTTAGGCCCATTGCATCAAAAGCCGCACCAGCGCCACCTGAGCCACTTCCACCTGTCATAACAATTCTTGGAAGTTTAATATCTTTAAGGGCATTTGCAACACCAATCTTAGTTTCTTTTTCGATAGTTGCTCTCTCAAGAGGTGTAAGACCTGCGGCAACCAATGCACGGTTTGCAGCGGCTTTAGCCTCACCTTCAGCAACAACCTTTTTCTTATCGAACTCAGCCTTTTCAGCAGCAAGACGTGCAACTTCACGCTCTTGTTCAGCCTTGGTAACCTCAACGATTTTAATACGCTCTTGTTCCCACTTAGCCTTTTCGGTAGCAGCCTTACCTTCCTCAGCAATCTGAATGGTCTTCTGCATTGCTTCAATTGATTTGGTCTTTGAAGTAATCACAGCCAAGTTAGCGGCTTTCTGTGCATCAATTTGGTCCTGAGTAGCGGCATCGTACTTAATGTCGGTGATTGACACCAAACCGCAAGTGATACCATATTGGCTAAACGGTGACACCTCTTGACGCTTGTAACCTCTTGGAGCATTAACATCTTCTATAATCTGAGCAGTGGTACGAGTTTCAGGCTCACCTGTAATCTCATTGACAACCTCAGTCTTAATTGCTTTAGTCTTATACACACCGTTATTCAATTGGTCAGTGATATAATCAATAAGGTCTGTACGAGTCTCTGAAACAGATTGAAGTGATGACATCAAAGGGCCGCAAGCAGTTACTACCTTATACAAAGTAGGACGAACTAAGTTATTAATCAAAGCTTCCTCTGAGCCGAAATCACGTTGAATCTTCTCCATGTTTTGATGGTCAGTAGGCAATACAACTCGAAATGAGCCAACAATCATACCTCTACCATTATCTGTGAACGTCAAAGCAGCGGCGGGATTTTTACCATTCGCAATGTATCCATTTTCATTTTTTTCAAGCCCACTAAATTCAACCTGTGAAGTCTTGTTATATGACTGCACATTACCGAACATCTGCATTTGCAAACCGCCTTCGGTCCACACATGGTATTCACCGGTAATGGGCATTTGGCAAACATAGTTCTTAGATTTGTCAGCATCTTCAAACATTGAACGGAAAATAAGTACCAGTAAAATTGCGATACCGACAGTTACAATACCAATAATGGCCTTCTTCGTGATGCTCATAGGAGCCTTTTCTGAATTTTTACTCATAATTTTTTAAAGTTTAAGTTAATATTAAGTTTCTTTTGTATTAAATTTTATCTTCTTTTCTATCTTCTTTGTTTAGATTATCGTTAATTTCTTTTTCTCTTGTCGTGATTTCTTCATCTTCTTCATCAGCATAGTCAGAAGTGCGTTTTTTCTTACGTTCCTCTATTGGTGCAATCCAGTAATAAAAAGGAACAATGCATCTTCCAAACGTAATGTCTCTGTTTGTCATACTAAACCAGGAAGTAAGACATTGAAGAATCAACATGGCATAATAGATTGCCATCAAGAACAAGATTACTGTGATAAAAATTCTAATCCAAATCATAATTTTAATTTTTAAGTTTTACATCATCTAATATACAAACCATTTACAAATTTCCCAAATATTTTTTCAAAAAAATTCAAGAATATTTTTTTATTTCTCCTAAGTCATTGATAATAAATGCTTCAGCACTATCCAAATCAGCAACTTTATCTGTAATTAGTCCTCCACATCCGTGTTCTAATTGGGTGTGTCCAACAACATTATAGGCATATCCGTCATAATCATCTTTCATCCAACTATGTATGTCAGCCCACACAATTGAGCCATAATCATATGCTCCATATCCTCTATAAGCATCATACATTCCAAGAGAATTAATTACTTTAGGGTCTTCAGTAAAATATGCATTATTAAAATAATCAACAACATTTTCTTCTGTTATTGAATCAAACTCATCAGGAAATGCATATTTCACATATCCTTTGTGTATTCCTGCATGGCTAAAAATATAGTGCTTATCTTCAATGTATTCTTCATCTGCAAGTTGGAACAAATCCTTATTCTCAATAAATGTATTCCTAATCTTTTCAAAATTATAATAGTCAGTTCGGCAATCACATATATCAAGGTCAAATCTATATCCGCAATCCTTTATATTCAGAACAATTCGCTATTTTGTTCCCGCATTATGCTGCTCATGCTTCATTTAACATGAGAATTGACTATATCTTCACCTCCGACATTACTCGCTGAGGGTGGGGCATTTCGAATCGCTTGATTCTACTTCCATTTCAGGAATAGTCGATGAACCTTCCGTTTTATCGGCTTGGCTGCTGATTGCCATCTCAGGTTTTTCCAGCAATTAACCCCATTTCACTTAATGATTTCTCACTAAGAGCACAAATTTTCTTTATGGTTTCCTAATAATAAATTAACCCTGTCTCTGTTTTCTTTTTTCAAATTGATTATTTCATTAAAAACATCAATTGCTTGTTGTTGGTAATGATTATGGTCAAAATCCCACGGATAAGAATCAAGATAATCTCCTAAGAAAACGATTCTAACATCTGTTTTTTCTAATACTTCTTTTACTGGTTCACGCCAAAATTCCCTTCCGTGAACATCAGGAATGATTAATACTTTTACATTTTTTTCCATTTTAGATTTCATTATTCAAATTATAAATTTCATTTCCGTTTTCGTCTTCAATCTTAATACAAACCCATGGAATATTTTCGGCAACTTTGTTTTCTCCATACCATTTATTTGGCTCTTCTTCGTCTTTAACGTATTCATAAATGTTGAAGAAATGAGGGTCATCAGCAAACTCTATTACATAATCTTTACCATCAAACCATAAATGTTTTGTAAATCCTTGGTCACTAATACCAAATTCATCTTCTTCACGTTCTTTACCCCATTTTAAATCAAATATATCATCAGTATTTCCCAATAATTCATTACTTAATTGATTTGCGGTAACTTTTACGACATTTACATCTTTTTTGTATCTAAACGCTAAATAATAAATATTACATTTTAATGTATCAAAATAGACCGACATCCCTTTAAAGAATTTATCAACTGCCGATGGCATATAATTATCTTGTGAAGATTTTTCCATTTTTAATCATATTTTTTCTTTTATTTTTACAAAAAAATAAGCAAAAAAGCCCACGACTTTAGTCGTTGGGATGAATTGCTTTGATAAATATACATTTTTTTTTGATAAAAACAAAACTTTTTTAAAACAATACACTATTTATAAGTAAATGAAACAATATAGAACATATACAATAAGACTGCTTCCCAACAAGGAACAGAAGCAACAATTGCAAGGGATTTCACTTGCAAGAAATGTTCTATATAACACACTAATTGATATTGAACAACAAACCTATAAAGAAATAGGTAAAATAAAAACAGAATACGACCTTGATAAAGAAATAACCAGATTAAGAAAAGAAAATTCGTTGTTCCTTAACTTAAACTCAAAGGCAAGCCAAAGGGTTGCCAAAGAAGTATATTCATCATACCTTTCTTTTTTTAAACTGAAAACAAAAGATAAAGCAGCAAACCCGCCACAACCAATGAAAGACGTTAAGCGTTTCCATACCGTTGTTTATAACCAAACAGGATGGAAATTCATAGATAACGAAACGGTTAAATTAAATGGTATTATGCTTAACTATAAAGGCATTCCTGGTATTGATTATAGCGCTTTGTCAATCAAAGAAGTGAAATTAAAATGTCATGATGGCAAGTATCTTCTTGACCTTGGCGTTGAAAATACCATAAAGGAACCTGAAACAATTGAGTGTGAAAATAAGGTGTTAGCCATTGATTTGGGGATTAAAAACCTTGTTAACGGAGTTGATAACTTGGGAAACGTTGTTACAATACAGAACAAAGCAAAAAAGATAAACACATATTTCAGGAAACAAATATCATCTGTGCAGTCAAAAATGGATAAATGCATAAAAGGCAGTAACAGGCATGAAAAACTAAGAAAAACGAAAAAGAAACTGTATCAGAGGAAGAACGCACAGATAAAACAGACTCTACATATTCAGAGTAAAAAATTAGTGAATATGAACTACAAGACAATTGTAGTGGGTGACTTAAACGTGAAGAAACTCATGGAAAAGGGAAGTAATAAACTAACAAAAACCTCTCGTAGTTTTAGTGAAAGCGCAATAGCCACATTTATGGAGTACTTAACTTACAAGTGTCAGGGTAGTAACACTGAATTAGAAACAATTAACGAACAGTGGACAACACAGCAAAACTGTTTAACTGGTAAGTTGTTTAAAGAAAAGGTGTTGTTAAGTGACAGGACTGTGAGGTTAAGCGATTCAATAGAGATAGACCGTGATTTAAACGCTGCTATTAATATATTGAAGCGGTATGAACAAAATCACCTTGCACTGCTGACAGTGCCACTTGATGTTTCAAGTGTGATTAATAGGTATAACTTATTAACAAATACGTGCTCTCAATAGAATGAGAACCCAACGGTTTTAACCGTGGGAGTATGTCAGATTCTAAATCCTTGTTCTTTCATTAACCATTCCTGGTAATCCGCAAATTTTGAAATGCCGGCTTTATTACGAATGTTAACAAAATGGTTGTAAATAGTTTCAATATCTATAAGATTGTATTTACTTAATTTACCGTCAAGACCAACATCCACACGAAGTTCTTTTGAAATCATATTAAAGTCATCAATTGTACCATGAGTATGTCCTTGTAAGCAAACTGTTCCATGTGGCCGCCTATTCCAAGTTAACATTGGATAATGGCAGCACTCAACACAGAATGTCTCGTTAGGGTCAATAAACTCATATTGGTTATTGGTGAATTTCACTTCTTTTATATCGCCAACCCATTCAAAATACCTTTCAAGACCATTACAGCTTTTGTCATGGTTTCCTCTTACGAGATATTTCTTCCCTTTCAGCCTTTTCAATATCTCTTCTGTCCTTGCTTTGTTTCCAAGGCAGAAATCTCCAAGAATATACACATTATCACATTTAGCAACCGTATCATTCCATAATTTTATAAGCCATTCATCATGCTTTTCAATAGCTGATTTTTTATCCTCCTGTAGTTCTTCCAACGTTATGCCACAAGCTTCACGCCTTTCTGGGTGAAAATATAATATGCTTGCATGACTAAAATGTAGCTAAAGGTCAGAGGTAAAAAAGGTTTTTATTTTAGTTCCCCTTTTCCTCTGACAATTTTCCTCCATTTTTTTTATTTGATTTTTTTCCATTTTTTATAATAATTAAAATTATTATTAATAATTGTATATACATAAATAAATATACAAAAAAAAGAGGGAAAAAGCAAATTTCCCTCTCAAAAAAACAGTAACAAGTGTTACTTTTTTATCTTTTAACCAGAGCAAGAACCTCTTGGCTAAGGGCAGCATTCACAATATCTTCCATTGAAGGCTGAACTGTGTTACCATTCTCATCAACCTTGACAGGCGTATCGTTTCCAAGAATGAAGCTAACAACTGCGCCATCAAAACCTGATATCATATAAGTGCCACCTTCCTCCATTGTTGATGGGAAGTCCGTAGTTCTTGCATTAGAACAGTACCACCAGATAATCTTGAAGTCCTTAACGAACTCCTCTGGGAACACAGTGCGAAGCTTCTCCATTGCAGTTTCATAGTTAGTACGTTCAGTTGCCTTATCACCATTATAAGGCCAGCTACCGCTTGGATTAAATTGCATATCGCTTACTACAAGCAATGTCTTTGGAAAATCTTCAAGTGGAATCTTATTATTGGTCTTTCTTGTATCAACTATTAAATTTATAATTGACATGAAATTTGTTGAGCCCCAAGCAATCCTATCTCTAGCAATCTGAGTGTACTTGTCAGTGAATGTGCCCGAAAGTGTCTTCAATCTTGACATATCATCGAACATTGCAACAACATTGTGGAATGCGCCTTGGTTCAACTCTGAGAAGTAGACACCAAGCGAAACACATACATCGTATGCTGAAATATTATTCTTGACATCAATCAATGAAGTCATAGAGCCAGAAGTGTCAAGAGCGCAAAGAACATTACCCTTGATAGCGCCATCGTTCTTTGATGCAGTTTGAATCAAACCATCGAACTGCTTATCAATGGTAATCTTAGTTGCCAAGGAAGGGTTGAAGTTGCACTCCTTGAGCTTACGGCCAAGTTCATAAGCATAGCCATTAAACTTAGCTACAGGTTGAGTCTTCAACCACTCAATGTAGTTGTTCTCAAGGTTGTGTGCCTTCAAGAACTTACCACTTACCAAGTTAAGCAATGCCTTACCAGGAATTGTCTTCCAATCAATGTTGCTGTAAAGACCCTTACAAATATAAGTTTGGAACTTGTGAGCAACGCCTGTGGCCTTGAATTCACGATATTCCTTATAAGACCAGCCAGCAGTCTTTGCAAACATCTTCGCCATCAAGTTAGTGGACTTAGCCCAATGGGTTGTACACTTCTTGTCAGAACGAATACGTGGCATGTACTTCTTAACAAGGTCCTTGTGATTGGGGTCACCAATACCCTCAGCCATAACCTCGAAGAACTTCTCAGCCTTCAAGTACTCATCAGCACCATCGAATGACAAAAGTGTCCACAAGTCCTTCCAAGAACCAACGATAGGGAGTAACCAAAGGTTAAGATAAAACTCGTCAGGATGATATTTAGCAATCCAAAGAAGTCTCTTGAAGGCTTCGTCACGGTTGCCTTGTCCCTTCTGAACCTTCTCTGTTTTACCGCCATTCAAAATATTTGATTGACGGGTAATCATTCTAAGGTAGAATGGGAACTTCAAAGCATTCTCAGGGTCCTCTGACCAAAGCTTAGCCTGGTCAGCCCATACATCCATAATGTCTCTCCCACGGAAAGAACCTGCCTTGCCGAACTGGTCAAGTAATGCGCTACCAATAGTAGCATAAGAAATTGCGCCGTTCTCGGTACGTGCACCATTTGCACCTGCGCCAATCGTGTTGGCCTTAATGAAACCGTTACTCATGTTTGTCATACTTATCAAATTTTAAATTAAACTTTATATATGTTACTAATATACAAACCAATTTTCAAAAAACCAATTTTTTTTTTATTTTTTTTTAATTGCGCCATATCACCTATCAAAAAACCGTACCAAACTAAAAACAAATGAAAATAAAATACTATTTATATAAAAAATATGTATTTTATGTCTAAAAAAATAATGAATGAAAGGCAATTTGGTGACCTTATATATAGAATGGTAAATGAAAGTCTTGATGCTTTATCTGGATATAACTTTGAGGCCAATGACAATGCAAATGATAATAATGTGCAAAATGATGATTCAAAAAAAAGAAATAACAGAAGAAGGCAACAAGTAGAAGCGTTTTTCAAACAACCCGGTGTTAATCCTGCTGCTTATGCTTATAGATTATATAGAGTTAAACCGGTAGAAGGTGATGATACTAACGATATGAAAAATGCAAGAAGCAAGTTTATGAAATGTCTTAACCACGAAAAAAACGAAGACGGATATGAATATGCTTTTGACTCTTCTGAAGTTAATACACTTTTCTCTATGATTTCAGGTAACGAATTGAAAGAAAACAAAATTAATTTATCTGAATCAGATATAATGTATATGGTTAATGAATCTGTGAAAAGAATATTAAGTGAAGAAATTGAAATGACACCAGTAAGACCACATTTTGGATTTCCTGAAGAAAGAGAAGTTGTAGAAAAACTTGAAAGTATTGGATGGATACCATCTTTATGGAACTACATTAATCCACGAAAATTTGGACAAGAAGGTTCTTATATTATAATGGTAGGATTTTTTGATTATACATATTGTGTTGGGCATAAATATATTAAAGTTGGAAGTCTTGAACAATGTAGAGACATAATTCAAGATATAATAGAAAACAACAGAACTGATTACCAAGAATTTATAGAACAAGTTGAAGACGGAATTACGGAATTTGAAGGATGGGATGAAGAAAACGAAGATACTGAATGCCAAATTAGTAGTTTAGGCTTCGACATTATAACACCTGATGGCCAATATAATGTTGCAGATGCAAGAGGGCAACATAGTTTGGAATTTATTTATGGTGGATAAAAATAAAAAATTAGTATAAATAAAGTAAAAGAGCGCCTATTAAGACGCTCTTTTTTTTGTCCGCCTTTGTACACGATACAATCATTTACCCATCTCTTCTGATAGGAAAAATTCCTTAACTTTATTTTCAATCAATTCCATATGTGGATTGTAGTTTCTACATTTCTTAGTGGGGTCTTTAAGTTCCATTGGTTTTAATGTAAGATTTTCAATCTCATATCCTTCAGGAAGATTTTCCAAGATTTTCTTTTTACCAACTTCCATTACTTTTTCATTGGTACATCTGTACTTTTCGTCATTGATAACGCAAGTAGTACAATTCAAGCACATCTTTTTAAAAAGTGGCTCAATACCTTTATCTGTAATTTCTTGGCCACTTAACACACAATATTCTTTCATATTTAATCAATTTTTTCCCAAGTTTCGTTATTAGTGTCAAATTTATATTCACCAGGGGTTAATCCACCTTTATTGTTAAAATAAAACACAAGTTTAATAATGTGTTCCATATTATTCCAAATGTAATGATAAAGTTCCCACATATGGTTTTCCAATTCCTCAGGATAATGTCTTCCCATTGGGTCATTTTCAGTACCACGAATATACTCATCCCAATGTCCAAGGATTAATGCGATATCTTCCATAGCATAACTTCCGCCAAATAAGCTGTATTGGTCAATACCCCATCCATAACGTCCGTTTCTTGTCTCCATATCAAAGACAAACTTTTCAAATTTAATGTTTTCAATGAGTTTTAAATGCTCATCAGTTAATGAAATTTTTTTAAATGCCATAATAAAAATTTTTAAAATTATGATTTATTTTTTAACAACATCAAAACTTATAACATGCACATTGCCATTTCTATCATATTTTAATACCGGCTTAAACTCATACCCTTTTTTTATAATAACACAACTTTCGTTGTTGCTTTTGCTCTTAATAATATCTTCAATCATAATTTGATTTTTATCTATTATACAAAATTATTATTCAGTAAGCAAATAATCCTTGACAATTTGTTCGTTTGTTTTCCATAAATTCAAAGATTGTTCTATTTCTTCAGGTACTTCTTCAATATAATATATGGAATAAGTACAAGAAGAATCCATTGGGTCTGACGCATCACGATATTCAAACCATACTTTATAAAGTTTATCTTTTTCTACTTTTTCCTTTACGCCTTTACAGCAAAATATGAACTTACACCAATCATTATATATGGAATTGGTAACATAATCCTCTAAATCCTTGCCATAGAACAATTTCTTTGTTTTGTACCTTAATACCTCTTCACAAGGCCTATCCATTAATTTACCCATAATTCTCAATTATTTTTTTAAGTTTTTCATTTTCAGTTGTTAAGTTTTCAATTAAAATTAAATTTTGCTCAATCGTTTCTTGGGCAATTTTTTTTAATTTATCTTGTGCTTCTTTTTCTGTTTTAAAGCAGTTTTCAACAAGATATAATCTTCCTTTAGGCCAAATGTTTGTTTTTTTGCCTTTGAAATAATAACTATACATTCCTGAAAGTTTATTCGACCCGTTTTCTTTTAATATCGGATTATCAAAATCAACATCATCCTGCTTAATCTTAAAACTGTCTTCATCAACTATATAAGCATTCATTTATTTTATTTTTTATTTTTTCCAAGTTTTTATAATCATTAAAACTAAGTTCAATATATTTTAAATTATATTTTTTTGCATATTTTCTTTTTAATGGGTCATCTATGGTCCAAACACGTATTGCAATTTTATAATGCTTTGTATTTTTGTCTTTCCATTTACTTAAAATTGAAACGTCTTCTTTTGATTCAGGATTAAACGGATGTTTTCCGTGTGTCCAATATCCATTATATTCTATAAAAACATCTAAAGATGGTATATAAAAATCACATTTAAATGGATAGCGAATTTCATCTTTATATTGATATATTGTATCTGGATATAGAGTTTTTAAAAATTCAAATATTATTTTTTCTGTTTTAGATTCTTTAAAAGAGCCATTTTTTTTCATTGTTTCATAAATTTTTTGGCTTCTTTTTGCTGACCACTCTTTATTCCCATACCATTTTTTCTTCCATTCTTCACTTTTTGTGTTGTGTGTAGTTCCAAAATTTTTTAAAAAAGTTTCCCTATGCTTTTCTTTTGATTCTTCTGTTTTGCTATAAGATGTAACCCCATATTTTTGTAAACAAGTTTCTTTTTCTTTTAATTTTGCGATTTCACTCTGTTTGGCATTATTAACGCCATATCTTTCTAAACAAGTTTTTTTAGCTAAATCTCTGTTATTGTAAGTTTCAGAACCATATTTTTCTTTTTTTGTTTTTTTAGACTTTTCTATAATTTTTTTAGATTGTAAACACCACTCAACACCATATTTATTTTTATTTGTTTCTTTTGTTTTTTCTTTATATTCTTTAGTTTGAGTTACCCATTCTGTACCATATTTTTCTTTATTGGTTTTTTTTATTTTTTCTATGTTGTTATAATTTTCAGACCCATATCTTTCTTTTTTAGACTCTTTATCTTTTTTTATTTTTTGTGGGTCAGAATTTTGGCATTTATATGAACAGTATGTATTATACTTTTTTAATTTTTTATTAAACTTTAATTTATTTCCACAATAGCATTTTGGATTTTCTTTTATACAATATGCGATTCTATATATTGCTTCAGTTTCATCATTAGTATCTATAAATCTATTTTTAAGATATTTACTTACTTCAGGATTTTTTTTAAAAATATTAATTTTATTTACCATCGAAATTTCATTATTTTCAGTTAAAAATAACTTTAAACAAAAATCATCATTTATCATAACATTCTTTTATAATAAATAGTAATATTATTAAAAATAGACTTAGCACGACAACAAAAAAAACTCAAACTTACTTATTATAGTCAATTTTAGAAATTCTTATCCATTGAGAGTCTTTATATTCATCTAGTGTTCTTGAGTTTGTATAACTCATTGCAGATTTCAAATAATCAGTTTCGTTTTCAGCCCATCCATGAATATCATATTCAACTTTTTGATATTTGATAAGTCCTTCTGATGTTTTTAATTTTGATTGTAATTTATTTGCTGAATTTATTAATGATTGTGCTAATTTAGTACTTTGTCCAAAAAATTGTTTCCAAATTGTTAATTTTCCATTTTTTAACATAGAATAACATTTTTCATATTTTGATTTTGGTATATTACGGCCATAATATAATAATGTTTTAATTGGCCTTACAATTTTTTTCCCACGTATATTCCAATAAAAAGTTCCATATGTTGTCTTCCCATTACTTTCCATTGCTTTATTGAATAAACTTCCAATCATCACATAATCAGCGTAAATCAATGCTTTTTGAATATCTCTATATCCATGAATACCCCCATCAGCAATAATTTTACATTTGCCATTAATTTGTTTTTTAATCTCGTAAATTTCTGACAATAAAGAAAATACCGGAAAATGTATTGACACATTACTTGAAGTTAAACATGCTTGTCCGGAGCCTATTTGGCACCTCAAATAATCAAGACCTGCTTGCTCATAAAGTTTATATGTTTCAGGATTCGCAATATTTCCAGTCATTATACAAATTCCGCCACCATATCGTTCTTTTAGCATTTTTACTGTTTCAATAACTTCCTGCATATGACCGTTTGCTAAATCAATACAAACATTAAATGATTTATAAAATCTTCTTCCTTTTGTAACAAAATTTTTTCCTAAAAAGTATTCTTTAATTTCATTTAAAGAAAAAGAAACAAAATTACAATTTGTGCCGCATCCATTTGCCTGAGAAAACATATAATTTAATCTTTCATCTATAGAAATGTCTCTCGGAATTACTGTTCTAATTTTTGCATTATTAAAATCTTTTGTGTTTTCAATTGAGACAACAGAACTCATACAGCTTGCAAAAATAGGCAAAAAGCCATCTTCATCATATGGATTACATTCTGAACGTGAAGAAATCGTAGTCACTACTTCTGGAACAATAGCAACATCATCATATCCTAATTTAATTTCTTTTTTATTATCCATATTATTTTTTTATTTTATTCTTTTTTGTCAAATGGTAGGCATTGCATTCTTTGCACCAATAATACCTTGTTTCCATTCTTTTCTTATTATGTACAGATAAACAACTTGCAAGTGCAATCATTGCAGAGAGTCTATCCTTGTACTTTATCTTTGTGCATTTTCTGATTTTCATTATTTTTTATGGTTGGAAATATATTGTGTACTACAACAAATTTTTCTTTTATCTCTTCAGCAGTAATTGGTATATCGTCATACCTGTCAGAAAATGCGGGTTTTGATATTGTACGAATATAGTATCCTTTTTTACTATTAAAATCTGAGTATTCATTTAAAGCGTATTTAATTCCGCATTCTTCAATATAGTCCCCATAATATATAGATTCGCCATTCTTGTCAATAAATTCAGTTAGTTCCCTAAACGCCCAAACTCTTGATTGAAGTATTTCTTCGTTGAAATAAAGCACAAATCCATTTGAGCCATTTGATGAAGAATGCTCTCTGTCAAAATGCAAATCGTACATTTTATCATCAAACTTATCCTCCTCTGCTTGAAGTCTTTTCCATCCTTTAATGGTTTTTACGACTTTGCCATCAATAATAATTTCAAATTTTGGAGCCTTTTCTTTCATATTATATTAATTTTAATGTCTATAACTTGCACCGTATTCAAAATCATTCACCCTTGGAAATGGTAATTTTTCATCATCGTACATTGATGTAAAAGGAGGGTTTTTGCATTCATATTTACCATTTTCTGGGTCACACTTTGTTTGATAGTTAGCACATGTATGACAGTCATACATAGATATCTTATCGTAATCAGGATTAATGGTTAATGTATAGTTTATACCCATGCTTTGTGCTAATTTTTTCACTGCTTCACGAAATATTTCTGTAGTATCTTGCAAATTGAAATAATAGTCATATATGCCTTCAGGTAATTCTTTGGCTTTAACCCATTTATTGGCTATGACCTTTCTATCCTCTTTAGACCATCCATCATAATTACCAAGTTTGCTACTCCGCCATTCATCAGCTTTTTCATCACAGTAGTCAAAATAGTCTACTGCCAGCATTGTTCCAAAAGAAGTAAACACGCCATCACATGAATCTATTTCTATTTTTTCGCCATCAAGTCTAACAATCTTTAAATAAAGATTTTCATAGTTTTTTTTCATTTTCAAGATTTTTTATGTATTCTCTATATTCGTTAATGTCTTTCCATGCTTCTTCAAGTGTCATGGACATATATTCTTCTTTGCAGTTCCAACGATTTGCGCTGCAACCTTCACATGGGTCATCATAATCTGAAAAGCCCCAATCATCACCTCTATCGCATTTGTTTGAGTTTTCATACCTGAGGCATGATGGTAATGTTAAAAATTCTTCTTGTGTCATAGTCATAATTTTAATTATTATACATTGCTTCATCCTCTCCTTTTAAAATAATCACCAGTTTGTCCCCGCTGCCCGAACAATCAACACCATTCTCATAATAGGTTCTGATAAACTCTCTGTTAGAAACAGCAACAATCGGTTCATATTTGGCTCCACTATCAAATGTAAGGATTTTAATGCTTAAACCAGATTGCGTTTCAATCCTTGAGGGATATCTCAGCTTTTTTGCAATTTCTAAATTAAAAGGTATTATCTTCATCTTTATTATCAATATTTCTTCTATCGTGAAAATAACTTATTTCCCAAAACAGCCATGCAATTTCTAAATATCTAAATCCAAATTCAAACACAAATGTTATCCTTGGTAACACCTCAAAAGAACAGTTGTTTCGTATTAAATCAATACAATCTCTAAGTTCTGTATTGGGCTTTAAGTTCCACCTTCTTATTAACTTGTATTGTCTCATATTTTAATTATTTAATTATACATCCCTTCAGGTGCTTCAAGAGCAAGACCCTTTGAAATCAAGCCTCTCCAATCAAAATGACCTTCAAGAAGCCAATCTACGTAGGTATCAACAGATGTGTCGAGTAGGCCATCCTCATTAAAGAACATTTCGTAAGTTTCTTTCTCCTCCTTAGTCATACTTGACATTGGACGGAGATAAGGCATGATTTTTTCTGCAAAATCAATCCCAAGGCCTCCACTAACTTCAAAATAAAATCCGCCTCTATCATCAAAACAAAAGCCTGTTAGTTTTTCATCCCTATGAATTGGGCCAAAGTCATCAACTCGTTCTATTAAACAGATAACTCCATAATTTATTCTAGATGTTAAATCTATTATAAGCAAATTTCGTTCTTCATTGGACATGAGAATCAAATGTCCATCTTCTGTACGATGAAACTGTTTTCTTTCTTTTGTCATTTTATTAATATTTGGTTTTATTTTTGTATGCCGTATTTTCCCAAAAGTTCGATATATATTTTATAAAGTTTCGGATTTATTATTTTGTATATCTCCAAAATGGAAGTTATACCAAGGTTTTGTACTTGTTTTCTCAACTTTTCGAGTCTGTTGTTTTCCATTTCTGTCGCATCATAATATGTACATGAAACACAATTACCCATCATTTCTATATTGCTAGTATTATTTCCAGCAAATCCACATTGTCCATCACAGTTATTTTCATGTAAGCAAGTATTACAAAGAATCGGAAGTGCTTTATATACTCTATTTTTTGCTTCTTCATACTCTTTTTCTGTTGGGAATGATAACTTAATGTCTGTACCGATTTGCCAATAAACTGGAATATTGAATTTGTCTTTCTTTGTCATATATTATCAAATAATTTAGTATCTTAATATTTCAAGTATTCCGTCTTCTGCCAATGGCTCGTCTTCATCAAATTCATAATACCTTTCGTCATTTATCTCATCATCAACATATCCGTTTTTAATCCAATTTTCGTATATATCTTTACCGCTTTCAGATTCAATTCTCAGATACAATTCGCCACTTTGACATCCATGGCCTACTACGGTACATTCTTCAAAAATGCAATGCTTAACCAGAGCACCATCTTCAAGTGTTTCCAATTCTTTTAGGATTGGTCTTATATTATTTTCGGTCATATGATTATCTATTTAAAATTTTAATTGCAAAAGTAACATCAATATCGTCAATTCCACGCATTGAGTTTACATGGATAAAATGTGGCCACTGTTCTTCTGTGAAATCTTTTCTATCATCAAGTATAACGAAATTTTCACATTCAGGATGATGAGAAAGCCAATCATCAATTTCAGCGCCTCTTGAAGTCCAATCCAAAAAATCTTGAGTAACATGTTCAGCCCACATATGTTCAGGTGTCTTATCAATTATAAGGCCATGTTCGATACCACCTTTTTCAATTCTATCAATACAATATGGCCAAGATATTCTCCAATCACTTGAAATCACAATCTTAGCACCTGTTTCACTACATATACGGTTGATTCTCTCAGCACACAATGGGTCAATGTCACCTTCCTCCCCATTAAGATTTCCTGGGTTTCTGTCAGAGACATACCATTGTGTGTGGTTCAGCACTCCGTCAATATCTAAAAATATTACTTTCATGGCTTATACATTAGTCCGCCTTGGTTATTTATTCTAAGTATGTAATAATAAGGCCAAGAGTAATGTTTCTTTTTACATTCTTTTCTTGCGTCTTTTAATGATTCATAGGCCCAGCAGTCCGCAACCTCAGCAGATTTTACAACACCGTTTTCCATTCTTGTTACCCTATATATTGTATAACGTGCGTTTTTCATATTTCAAAAATTTTACTTATAAAAATCCCTAAGCATTTCTTTTTGCTTATCTGTTAATTTTTTAGGCAAATCATAGTTAACTACAATTGCATAATCTCCAACTCTTCCGCTTCCCATTGCATCCGGCATTCCTTTTCCTTTGAACATATAAGCCTCTCCTGGCTTTGTAAGTTCATGTGCAACCAATGTTACTTTTGTACCATCAACACATTTGAACTCTTTTTTAAAGCCAAGTAGTGCTTCTGTAAAAGGAACTTTTTCATAATGAATCACATTAATGCTATCAGGACGTTCAAAATAGTTATCTTTTTTTATTTTTACATGAACAATCAAATCGCCATTAATACCGTTCCCTTCTGGTGCATTTCCCTTTTCTTCTATCCTAAATGCCATACCATCATCAACACCAAATGGAACTTCTATTTCTTCTTTAACATATTCATATTCTATTCCTGTTCCATTGCAATGTTTGCATTTTTCAAACGATGTATCCTTTCCGCTTCCGAAACATTTTGAGCATGGCCTTGACGAACTGAAAAATTGTCCTGGACCAAATTGCTTCATTTCGGTTTCAATTCCGGTTCCTTGGCAATTTTTACATTTATGCTCTTTTCCGTCTGAAGCACCTGTTCCATTACAATGATGACATTTTTTTTGTCGTTGTACTTGAATTGTTCTTTTTCCTCCTTTATACGCTTCTTCAATTGTAATTGTTATTTCAGCGTGTATGTCACTTCCTTTGTTAACCCTTTGTCTTCCATGACCGAAAATATTTGCAAATGGGCTGTCTTCAAATCCTCCTCCCATTCCGCTCATTTTTCTAAAGATATCCATTGGGTCAAACCCTCTAAAATCAAAATCCATTCCTCCGTTGTCATACCTATTTCTTTTTTGCGGGTCAGACAACACTTCATATGCTTCTCCAATATCTTTGAATTTATCTTCAGCTTCTTTTTTTTCATTTTCTGAACTTGTTGCCCATCTGTCAGGGTGATATTGCATTGCAAGTTTACGATATGCCTTTTTAATTTCGTCTTCGGAGGCATCTTTTGATACGCCAAGTATTGAATAATAATCTTTTCTTTCTGCCATTTTAAAACATTTTAAATTAACATAAGTTATTATACAAAAAAAAATATGTAATAACAAACTATTTATTAGAGAATAATTTTACCCATAAACTAATATTATGCATCAAAACATAAAAAATAAGCATTACAGAAAATTAGATTCAAAATTATATAACGGAAAATACTATGATTTCATGTTGTATAAAGGAGAAACGATTTGTGATTGCATTCATGGATTAAATGATATGGCGATAGCAGATTTTTCTGACCTTATAATGGAAAACGGAAAGCTGTATTCTTCAATCCAATGGAGTGGTTCGACTAATTCAGGAGTTGAAATGAAAGATATTGGGTTAACTGGCGTTGATAACGGATTTATTACATTTGATAAAGACAAGATATCGAATAAAGAATTTTTAGATATATTTTTAAAATCAAGATACAAAATCGAATCCGGTGACACAAGATTGTTCTTGTCACCTGTTACCGGCAACACACAATTTTATTCATATGATAGCGATATTGTTACAAGTGGAGATACAAAATATTTGTCTTTAAAGGGAGGGTTTTATCAGGGGTTCTTTAAATTGTTTGGATATGATTACCAAGTACTTCCTGATAGAATCAACAATGATATTGTTTTGCATTTTGATTTAAGGCCAAGAAGCGATTATGAAATACATGAAAATTCAGTAAACAACTCGCACGAAGGCAATGATGGTATTTTCTTCTTTATTGGAACAAGGGCTGAAAATAAGTTTTGGCAAATGTATTCAGGAATGTATCCTGAAATAGAGCCATCAAATGAAAACTACTATGAAAGTCCAACAGATGAATGCGAAAACTTTTATGATAACTACTTTGATAACTCACAAGATGAAGATTGCCCAAGCGCCTGTACAAGCGGATGCTCATATTTACTTGATGATGGTTTTTTAGCCGAAGAAACGAGTCTTGATGGGCCATTTACTGATTCTGACGGAAACCCGTTGAATGGGAATACAAATTATATAATAAATGGAACAGATAACAAATTTGTATTTTTTGATAGGACAAAAACAGGATTTACCGTTGATAATTGGGTTGAAGGTACAATAGTTAGAATTAAAGGTAAAAAAAGGAAAAACATAAATTACTTTCCATGGATGAACAGAACAAAAACCGGGTTTACAGTATACGATGTAGATTATCTTGAAGACAATATTGATTTACTTAATGGAAAAACACAAGAGGAAATTGACAGGAAAAAGCAATTGGAAATTCTTAAAGACATTAAGAACAACGTATTTGCTCTACGAGTAACATCTGAAGGAGCAATAGGATATAGATATGGAGTTCTTGACTGTTCAAATGAAGAACATTACAGCGTTTTAGAAGAATACTCAAAAGATGGCATTGTAAAAATGGATGAATGGAATTCAATAAACGTTAGATTCGCTGTAATGCCATCAACTTCAAATAAATGCGACAAAAGGACACGAAAAATGAGAATTATGATATATGTTAATGGCTTCTTGAAATTCATAAGCAAAGAGATAAATACGCCATCTTTCAGGGAACTTGATGAAATATACCAAAAGCAAGAAGGCGTTTCGTATAATATATCTCTTGGTGGTGGCTCAATCGGACTAATGGAAACAATAATGCCAAGTTATTACGATGTATCAAATTATGTGTTTCCAATAGAAAAAGATTTCTGCGGAACGTTTATCGGAGACATAAAATCATTTAAAATGTATCTTGGATTCATTGACTATTGCGCAATAAAAAACTATTTATCTTAAAATAAGAATTTAATTTTTACAAAATAAATGGATACAATAAATATAAGCGGAATAACTTATTATAAGCTTAATTCAGTATATTCAGGTGACACCAAGAAAGAATGTGGATTGGTTGGTTCTGACATTGACAAAAACTTTTTTGTCCTTAGAGGACATGATATAGAATATGCATCAATATCAGGAAATAACCTGGTATTCAAAAGATTGAATGGAAGTGAATTCTCAGTTGACTTGCTTCCTGAAATAACAGTTGATGATTTGCATTTCACATATGACAAAGAAAACGGTATAATCAATGTTGAGTATTCAGATGGGTCAATTGATGTCATATCTGGATTCACTGTTAATCCGTTGTCTGAAATATATACTGACAATACGTTAAACGGAAAAGGAACAATAAATGACCCTTTAGGAATTTCATCCGCCGAAAAAACAGGCTCGTATGCCCCCGCAAAAGAATATAGAGAACTAAATCCAGGAGAAGAATTGTCTTTATCAGGAAATACATTCGGCGATAGAATAGTAACAAAAGAAATCATTGATGTCTTTGGAAGGCTTTATTCGAAAGAAGGTGCCGAAATAATTTCAGAAAACCTAAGTAATAGTAATTGGAGAATACCTTCAAAAAATGATTGGGATTTACTTTTGGATTCATTGGAAGATGAACATACTGAAGAAGAATATATACCGCACAGTGCTGAAACAATAGGCCTTTTAGGAGAAGATGCAGCACAGCCGTTAAAATCAGATTTATTTTGGGAGTTTAATGATAATCCAATAACAGAAGATGGTACTTGCGGTTTTGATGTAGTAGGATTTAACATATTACCAGTTGGCGAAGATTATGACGGAGATAAGTCATCTGAAGGATTTGGAATGAAATCCGGCATGTGGACATCAACTTCAGCGGGAACACAGGATGAAAAATATATAAAAGAATTCTTTTATGATACAAACAAAGTAGGGCAAAAAAAAGTTAAAAAGGGATTCTTTTCCATAAGACTTGTAAAAGATTTCGATGGATGCAATTATAAAAACGTAGAGACCATTTTTGGACAAAGCTATCCAACAACATTAACTCCTGAAACAAATCAAATATGGACATCCATAAATGTTTATGCGACAAAAAAACAATTGCTTGATTTATCTAAAAACACGAATTTCATTGAGATAAATAAAGATGGAGTTGATTATGAAAATGCGCCACCAACGTTTTATATAAACGAATGGAATGGATGTGAATGGATTAAAAAAGAACTTAAAGAGGGTGATTCAATTGTCATTACACAAAGAGATATTGATAGTGGCATTACAAAATACTATAGAAGATGGGTTGTCCAAAATGGAGAACTAAATTCATTTGAAGACTATGTGGATGACACATTTTCACATATGCAAAGTTCATTTACAGAAACAATTGAAGCAACAAAAATAAATTTTAACAATCAGATTAATGTTTTACAAGAAACAATTAATGACACAATTGAAAGCACAATAAACAACTTCAATACACAAATAAATGAACTTACAAATGATTTCAATAATAAAATCAATTCTTTGACAGATAATCTAAATGATAGAATTGACACTTTAACAGAAGATTTTAGTATAATTTTATCTAACATGGAAAATTCATTCAACAGCACAATACAATCATTAAGCGGTGATTTGTCCACACAACTAAACAGTATTGACTCAAGATTGGAATCATTTATAAATGATGAATTGGAAGGAACAATAAAATATACAATACGACAATATATTGAAGATACAACAAATGAAATTAAAATAACTGAAACTGACGATGGCAAACTAAAAATCGGATTTTCAGACAATGCAATATTTGGATAATAACATAAAAAATATAATATAATGAAAAATACAGTTAAATTAAACGAAAATCAATTAATAAAATTAGTTGAAAATTCAGTTAAAAAAATATTAAAAGAGAATTTTAATACTGATGATTTTTTTAATGACTTAAATAATATGGTTGACAATCCACAGGACTATGCTGATGAATATTCGCAAGAATATCCTGAAGAAATATATGAATGGGGTAGAAAAGTACAGCAGCTCGGATTAGAGTTAAGTAGAATTTGTGGACAATATAGAGATAATCAAGAATTATATGAAACTCTTAAAGAAATTGAAAGCGAATACAATGCTGTATGTGGAGATTTAAATACTTATGGTATTGCTTCTCATTGGGAGTCATAAAAAGACAAAGGGAACTATATACCTGATAGCACAAGGAACGCATTAAAATGCGTTCTTTTTTTTTGTTTTTACTGACTATTTATAAAGAAACAAATAGAAAAATGAAGCAAAGAATTAGAATAAACGAGAATCAATTAAAACAAATCGTTACTGAATCAGTAAAAAAGTTGTTAAATGAATGGGAAGACCGCCCTGAAGAGATTGGAAAACAGGAAGATGATAATTATTATGGCGGAGGATTACCTGAGGATGAACCAAGAGTACATAATTCCTCATGTGAAAAAAAAAGTTACAGAAATATACAATAAAATGCTGCCTTATATTGATGCACTTGCAGAAATTTTTAATAACAATGACTGTGATGACTATTCCGTTTATCGTAATATAATGAGTGTTTTGGAAGAATTGGATAAACTCCCGTTAATTGGCAAACATTTCACTTACTCCTATTGAAAAATATTAATACTAAATTTTAATTGTAATAAAAAAGGGCAACGAGTAATCGCTGCCATTTTTTTATCTTACACATTCATAAATTGTCAATAATGTATTATCGCTTAAATTCTGTATAAAAACATTATAGTAATTTGCCATCCACACGAATTGGTCATCAACTTCTGTCGCTTCCTTCCATCCTGTTTTGTCTGAAACAAACGCATAGCCCCAAAATGCTGTATTGCTTATAACATAATTGTCTTTGTTCTCGAACTTTTGGAAATAGGCAACTTTATCGTGCATATTATCATATATCTTTTGTTCGTAATCGTTTTCTGGCTTTGAATCTCCCATAACCATATCCCAAGCACGTTCATATATATAACTGTTTGACAGATGTATCTTATCCCAATCTATATCACCTTTTTTTGCTTGGAAAACTTCCCTGCCATCTTTTGTCAAGAACGGCATACTGAACATTTTTCCTATATTATAATACGTGAATTTGCCATCTTTATTTACGTCAGACATAGCATTACCGTTATCTGGGTCAATGTTTAATCCTTCAGTGATATCGTAATAAAAATCATCTGAAGTCATTTCTGTCAAATCCATTATTGTATCTTTAATGTATTCTTCATCGTATTCGTTTGAGATGCTATCTAACATTTTCTGATAACTTTTTATGTACTCTTGTCTTAATTTTTCCGCATCAGAATATTGATATACAACATATGGAGTTACTTTTCTATTCCTATCATACCGGCCCATCAGTTCAGACGGATTATCTCCTGCGACAATACACACAAAATGCCTATAATCATCACTGTTCATCATTTTTTATTGATTTTTTTTCCAATACTTTCCCAATAGTAATCTTTATTTTTACGTTTTACTTTTGAAATTGATTTTACTGGCTTGTTTTTTATTGCTTTTACTTGTTCAGCAAGTATATATTGTGCATATATAATATCTTTTACGCTGCTTTGTTTTTTCATCGAATTGGTATTTCTTAAAATATCAATTGCCTTTGAAGCATATTGGTCTGCATATTCAAATTCAAACCTTAAATCCCCAAAATATTCTTTTTTATATTTTTTCATGGTCAGCAGGATAATTTCCGTTATTTTCTTTATAAATCTTTAATATTGTTTGTAATGCTTTAGTTTTTGATTTTTTTTCTCCCATTTTACTTCTATTCAATCCATAATATAAAATAAACAAATCTTTATATGTTATTTTTCTTCTTAATCTAAACAAGAAAAAACATACGAAATGATAAAAAAAATTGTGCCCATTAATTTTGTTCACTTTTTCTTCCATCCATTTTAAATTCTCTTCCATTACAACGCAATAATTATACCAAAAGCAACTGACATTACTATAGCAAGAACATATCTTACATTATCATATTTATCAGCTACCTTATTTCCATTTTCATCAACATTGAAATTTGGATTGATAATACTTGTTATACATGACAAAATAAATGCACATGCGCAAAATATACCAACAGCAGAACATAAAAACTTAATAATACCAATAATCCAAATCATTCTGATAATTTGTTTATCCTGTTATAAATGTCATCCAACGGAACCAAGCCAACGCTTCTGTCAACCATTTCTCCATTCTTAAAATACATCATGCATGGAATGTTAGTGACACCATATTTTTCAGCAATTGCTTCACATTCTTCATTTTCACTAATGTCAATTTCAGCAAATAATGTATTTCCAATTTTTTCAGAATCAATGTTTTTTAACCGTTGTCCTAATGTTTTACAAGGTTGACACCAATCAGCCGAAAACTTAATACAAACTTTTTTATTTTCAGAAATAAAATTTTCAAAATCTTCATTTTTTTCTATTTTTCTAATATCAATCATAATATAATTTTGTTTAAAAATTTATATAAAAAAACAAGGTCAATTACTGGCCTTGTTGCAATAAACGAGATAATACCTTTAATACTTTAGGTTAGAAAGGAAGGTCATCTTCGCCACCAGAACCTTCGTTCATTGGAATTTCAGGTTCAGGTTGTGGCTGAGGCTTTTGAGCATGAGTTTGCTTTGCGGTTTCTTTACCACTAAGCATTGCCTCTGATTGCGTTCCACCTGTCATAGTTGATACAGTTCCGTCTGAAACAAAACCGTTCTGACCGCCATGATTATCCTCATCCTTTTTACCGTTGAACATTAACTCAATTCTGTCAGCAGTGACATATTGGTTAACCCAAACTTTTCCTTGGCTGTCAACTTTAACCTCAGTATTCAAAGAACCAACAATTTGTACTGGTGTACCCTTTGTCAAATACTTTACTTTACTTTCAATCACAAATGGGTCATAACTTGTGACATCAAACCACTCTGTCTTGTCTTGACCATTAACAAATGAATTGTTAGCTACGCTAAACCTGACAAAAGGCTTACCACCTCTTGTTGAAGAAACCTCTGCGCCTTTAGCACCAATTCGGCCATCAAAAATTATTAACTTCATATTCTACAAATTTTAATTAATTACTAAGTTTAAGTTGGCCCGGCAGGGCTCGAACCTGCAAAATCTCCACATCCAAAGTGTGGCGTGTTAGCCAATTACACCACGAGCCATTAAGTTTTTAATAAATATACAAATTTTATTTTTTATAACAAAATATTTTACAAAAAATTTTCAATTTGTTTTGTTGCAAGTTCGCAATATTCAGGAACTATGTCAATTCCTATAAAATTTCTTTTCAATTGCATTGCTGCAATTCCAGATGTTCCGCTACCAACAAATGGGTCAAGTACCATATCTCCTTCGTTTGTCCAAGAAAGAATGTGGTCTATCGCAAGTTGTAACGGAAAAACCGCCGGATGTGCCGTTTTATTGTTTGCAACAGCACATTCCCAAATATTTGATTTAACTTTATCTTTATTAATTGTGAAATGCTTTTTTGTTCTTCCATTCTCGCCACCCATATTTTTACAAGTTGAATCATAATCTTGGCCTGCGCATTTACATGGGACCTTAATCGGATTAAATGTCTTCGGTTTTCCTTTTGAAAACACAAACATATATTCAAACGATTGATTATAACGTGGTTGAGATACCTGAGGTATCGGATTCATTTTCTGCCAAATCATTGTATCGTTGAGATTAAACCCTGCCTCCATAAAGGCCAATGCTTGCTTAAATGAAGTTCCTGTCTTACTTCCGTTTTTTATTCTATCGTTAACAATCCACACAACAACACCTCCATCGTTTGTTATATCATAAAGTAAACTTATTACTTTTTTCCAAATATTTTCGTCAAACGTTAACTCATTATTATATTTTCTTAAATCATCATATGGACAACTTGTTACTGTTAAATCAACTTTTACGCCTTCTTTAATTAAAGAATCCATAACATCAATACAGTTTCCATTAAAAATTTTAAAATCTTTCATAAATTTTCTTTTTTAATTCTTCTATGCTAAATGCACAATTTTCATTTGTATAATGATTATTTTTTAATATCAAGTTATCATGGCAAAAATAAATTAATTTAATTCCATTATTTTTACAACCATTATATTTTATAATATCATTATGACAAACATATTCATACATTTCTTCTGGTGTTTTATTTTTATTGCCAAAATTTGAAGGTAAATAATGTTGTATTCCTTGACATTCTATTGCTATACTATATTCTGGTAAATAAAAATCAAATTTTTTATTTTTTTCCCACACAAAAATATGTTGTTCTTCATATTTTATATTATTATTATCTAAAAAAACAGAAACTTCGGTTTCTAAATGGCTTCTTTTGCATTTATGACACCCATTACCAGATAAATGAGAATGTGGCGTTTGCCAAAACTCACCGTGTTTAGGACATATAATACAAACTTTAATATTATTACTTATATATTCAACTTTTGAATAATCATATTTGTTTCCATGTTTATCAATAAACATTTTTATTACTTCAAAATTAGTCAATGATAATTTTTCACTTACGATTTTTCTTCCACATAACGGACATCCATGACCTTGAAGCAAATAATATGGCTTTGTCTCAAATTCTCCGTGCTCTTTACAAATAAATTTTGAAATTGTGTGAGAATTAACATAAATTGTTTTTTCAGTAGAATATTTATCACCATAAATTTTTTTTATTTTTTCTTTGAATTCTTGAGGCGTATATTTAACTCCACTTTTAGCACATTTAGGACAACCATGTTTTCTTGAAAAATGTTTGCTTCTACTTTGAAAAAAAACTCCATGTTCATTACCAAATTCATCTTTTTCATGGCATATTATTGGTAGTTTTTCATCACTATTATTATATGAATTAATTAAAGAATAATCATATTTTTCACCATGTACTTTTTTAAATTCAGACAAAACTTCTTTTAACAATTTTCTTTTTGACATATCACTATTTTTATTTATAAATAGTGATACGTTTTGAAAAAATTATCATAAGGTGGGCATTTATTTATCTTCCTTACTATTAGTCCAAGCAACCTTTGTCTTTAACGGGGCCAAATAATTCCATCCTGTCATTTTTTCAGCGTAAACCAATCCGCTAAAATCTTTTTGGTAATCAGGAGGTAACATCATTCCATTAAGATAATATACGCCATGTGTCTTATGAAGCTTATTACCTGCTTTAATGGTTAACCCACTTTTCAATGGGATATTTTTAACAATATCATAAATTTCGTTATCCATAATATTCTTTTTATATAATTATACAAATAATAATTTCAAAATCAAATAATTGTTTCTCCTATCCCACCATTAAGGACAAAAAGCCCGTAATTAACTACAGCGAGTGCTTTATCTGAGTTGGCATAGCAATACTCGCACATATGGGGGCAGGTATTATATTGTCCTATATCTTTGCTTATTATGCAGCCACATAGGTTTCTTTGTCCAGAGTCTTTATTGGATTTTGTTCTTACTCCGTAATAGTCTGAATTGATGATTATGGCATCTTTTGGCATATCATCTGGCCCGAAGATAAAGTCATCAACGTATTTGATTTTGATTCCAAGGAAGTCCATAAGTTCTTTATCCTTATAGGATATTTTTGTAATCAATTCATCGTCTATACATTTGTTATGTGATATTCCGTACTTATCAAAATCAATTTTTTCTCCGCAAGTTGCAAGATTATATCCCCACTTACTGTTGAGTCTTAAAAGCCCAATCATCAACTCGTGCATATCATCTTCAGTCCATTCTTGGTAATGTATTCCATGGGTTGTAAGGTTGTTCTGGACTTTTTTGTAAGTTGATATGTCGGCGAAGCTGAATACCAGTTTATCTGTATATCCAAGTAGTTTATCGCCTATTTTATTTATCTTTTCAAGTAAAATTGGAATTGTAATTTTATCTGTAAGTATGAGTGGGTCGAATCTCCAGATTACATTTCCTTTGCCAAGTTTATCAACAAGAGCTTTGAATGTTTCAATTCTTTCTTCCAATGGTGGAACTCCTTGTTCCAGGCCTTCTTCTTCATAATCGTTCAGTGTATATTGCACATAGCACCCAATTCCACGTTCTTTCAGTTCATCCAAATGTGGAAACAATGGCTTTGGGTTCTTGGACCAAAATACTATGAATTTGCATTTATTGTAAGAAATATAACTTTTTTCATTTGTGAACGGGTTAATCCATGCTGAATATCCAACCTTTAGTCTATGGAAAAACCAGTCTGAATAAAATGCAGGAATGTCAGTGCTTCTGCTTGCTGATATAATAAATGGTGCTTGCGCTTCTACATCAGTACCATCTTCTATTGTGATAAATTGTCTTGGCCACTTCATGATAACGTTCCAAGGAAACCAACCATTTCAATGGTGGGAGGAATTGGAACACGCCTTTTGCTATTAAACATTATTCTTATTTAAGATAATATACGTTTTTTTTTGCAAAAAAACAAAAAAAATCGTTAATTTAACGATTTTTTCAAGA
>Ga0247611_10001464_pt1 | contig 41692 bp, 40 predicted proteins | sample 177DNAGHGhighgp2_FD_192422 | JGI IMG/M metagenome (GOLD analysis project Ga0247611, IMG submission 192422) | Sheep rumen microbial communities from Palmerston North, Manawatu-Wanganui, New Zealand - 1770 DNA GHGhigh gp2 | ecosystem: Host-associated > Mammals > Digestive system > Stomach > Rumen... | reverse complement strand
TCAACGCGCTCAGCACCCACATGATGTCGCAGGTGTTCCGCAACGGCCACATCTACCAGCAGGAATACGAGAAGGGCAAGCCCCTCTACGACGTGAAGATCGTGGGCGACACCGAGCTGACGGGTACCCGCCAGCAGTTCTGGCCCGACGGCACCATCTTCACCACCACCGAGTATAAGTACGACATCATTGCCAAGCGCATGCGCGAGCTGGCCTACCTGAATGCCGGCATCACCATCACGCTGACCGACAAGCGCCCCGACGAAGAGGGCAACCTGCGCGAGCCCGAGGTGTTCCACGCCAAGGAGGGCCTGAAAGAGTTCGTGCGCTACGTGGACCGCCACCGCACCCACCTCTTCGACGACGTCATCTACCTGAAGACCGAGAAGCAGGGCGTGCCCATCGAGGTGGCCGTGATGTACAACACCGACTACTCGGAGAACATCCACTCCTACGTGAACAACATCAACACCATTGAGGGCGGTACCCACCTCACCGGTTTCCGCATGGCCCTGACGCGCACGCTGAAGGCATACGCCGACGCCGACCCCCAGATATCGAAGCAGATAGAGAAGGCAAAGATCGAGATTGCCGGCGAGGATTTCCGTGAAGGCCTCACCGCCGTGATCAGCATCAAGGTGGCCGAGCCCCAGTTCGAGGGCCAGACCAAGACCAAGCTGGGCAACAGCGAGGTGGCCGGAGCCGTGCAGCAGGCCGTGGGCGAGGCTCTGAGCAACTACCTGGAGGAGCACCCGAAGGAGGCCAAGCTCATCTGCGACAAGGTGGTGCTTGCCGCCACGGCGCGTATTGCAGCGCGCAAGGCCCGCGAGAGTGTGCAGCGCAAGAACCCCATGAGCGGCGGCGGACTGCCCGGCAAGCTGGCCGACTGCTCGAACAAGGACCCGAAGACCTGCGAGATCTTCCTCGTCGAGGGTGACTCCGCAGGCGGCAGCGCCAAGCAGGGCCGCGACCGCCACTTCCAGGCCATCCTGCCCTTGCGCGGAAAAATCCTGAACGTGGAGAAGGTGCAGTGGCACCGCGTGTTCGAGGCCGAGTCGGTCATGAACATCATCCAGAGCATCGGCGTGCGCTTCGGCGTGGACGGCGAGGGCGACCGCGAGGCCAACATCGACAAGCTACGCTACGACAAGATTATCATCATGACCGATGCCGACGTCGATGGCTCGCACATCGACACGCTCATCATGACCCTCTTCTACCGCTTCATGCCCAAGGTCATCCAGGGCGGACACCTCTACATCGCCACGCCGCCACTCTACAAGTGTACGTTCAAGAAGGTTTCGGAATACTGCTACACCGAGCAGCAGCGACAGGCCTTCATCGATAAGTATGTGGCCGGCGACGAGAACAGTTCGGCCCTGCACACGCAGCGCTACAAAGGTCTGGGCGAGATGAACCCCGAACAGCTCTGGGAAACCACCATGAACCCCGAGAACCGCCTGCTGAAGCAGGTCACCATCGAGAACGCCGCCGAGGCCGACGAGATCTTCTCCATGCTCATGGGCGACGACGTGGAGCCGCGACGCGAGTTCATCGAGAAGAACGCCACCTACGCCAACATCGACGCATAGGCGAAAGCCTGCGTCCGGCTGACTGCTGAAACAGCAGCGACAACGCTTTCTTACAGCACCTGTGGAACCGGAAAGTCCTATGGGTCTGAAAATGAAAAAGTTGTCCCTGCTGTTTCACTTTTTTTTGATTTCTGCGGAAAAGTTTCCCGATAGTAATGCCTATATAGTTGTGAATCAGTGGATTGACATTTTTTAACAGCAAGAAAGTTCTCCAAAATATACAACTTTCAAATTTTAATGTTAACTTTGCAAGCCGAATTTCATGATAACTAAAAGCATCTACCACTCATTAATATGATACAGACTGTAGTAAAGCGCGACGGCCGCATTGTCGGCTTCAACGAGCAGAAAATCATGGCCGCCATTCGCAAGGCCATGATGACCACCGAGAAGGGCGAGGACGAGACGCTGCTGGGCGTCATTACCGACCACGTGGCACAGCGGGGACAGACGCAGATGTCGGTCGAGGCCATCCAGGACATGGTCGAGATGGAGCTGATGAAGTCCAAGCGCAAGGACGTGGCCCAGAAATACATAGCCTACCGCAACCAGCGCTCCATAGCGCGCAAGGCCAAGACCCGCGACGTGTTCCTTGACATCGTCAACGTGAAGAACAACGACATCACCCGCGAGAACGCCAACATGAACGCCGACACGCCGGCAGGCATGATGATGAAGTTCGCCTCGGAGACAACCAAGCCCTTCGTCGACGACTACCTGCTCTCGCCCGAAGTGCGCGAGGCCGTCGAGAAGAACTACCTGCACATACACGACAAGGACTACTATCCCACGAAGTCGCTCACCTGTGTGCAGCACCCGCTGGACCACATCCTGAACTGCGGCTTCCTGGCCGGCCATGGCGCCTCGCGCCCCGCCCGCCGCATCGAGACCGCCAGCGTGCTGGCCTGCATATCGCTGGAATGCGCCCAGAACGAGATGCACGGCGGTCAGGCCATTCCCGCCTTCGACTTCTACCTGGCCCCCTTTGTGCGCCTTTCCTATATAGAAGAGGTGAAGAATCTCGAGGAGCTCAGCGGCGAGGACTACTCCATGCTCTACGACGAGCCGCTCATGGACTTCCTGAAGCAGCCCCTCGACGGCCTCACGGGCATTGACCGCGCGCGCCAGCACGCCATGAACAGGACCGTGAGCCGCGTACACCAGAGCATGGAAGCCTTCATACACAACATGAACACCATCCACTCGCGTGGAGGCAACCAGGTGGTGTTCTCCTCCATCAACTACGGCACCGACACCTCGGCCGAGGGACGCTGCATCATCCGCGAGCTGCTTCTCTCTACCTTCGAGGGCGTGGGCGGCGGCGAGACCGCCATCTTCCCCATACAGATCTGGAAAAAGAAGCGCGGCGTGAACTACCTGCCCGAGGACCGCAACTTCGACCTCTACCAGCTGGCCTGCAAGGTCACGGCCAGAAGGTTCTTCCCCAACTTCCTGAACCTCGATGCCTCGTTCAACCAGTGCGACGAGTGGCGCCCCGATGACCCGAACCGCTACCTGCACGAGGTGGCCACCATGGGCTGCCGCACGCGCGTCTTCGAGAACCGCTTCGGACCGAAGACCAGCATCGGCCGCGGCAATATCTCGTTTACCACCATCAACATCGTGCGACTGGCCATCGAGTGCATGAAGATCGACGACAAGGAGCAGCGCATAGCTCAGTTCTTCGCCCGTCTGGACGATATGCTCGAAACGGCAGCACGACAGTTGGACGAGCGCTTCCAGTTCCAGAAGACCGCCCTTGTGAAGCAGTTCCCGCTGCTCATGAAGAGCCTCTGGATAGGCGCCGACAAGCTGGGACCGAACGACACCATCGAGAGCGTCATCAACCAAGGCACCCTGGGCATCGGCTTCATCGGACTGGCCGAGACTCTCGTGGCCCTCGTCGGCAAGCACCACGGCGAGAGTGACGAGGCACAGCAGCTGGGACTGAAGATCGTGGCCTACATGCGCCAGCGCATCAACGACTTCTGCGAGCGCTACCACCACAACTACTCCGTGCTGGCCACACCCGCCGAGGGACTGGCCGGACGCTTCACCAAGCGCGACCGCAAGGACTTCGGCGTCATCAAGGGCGTCACCGACCGCGACTACTACACCAACTCGAATCACGTGCCCGTCTACTACAAGTGCAGCGCACGCCACAAGGCCGAGGTCGAGGCTCCCTACCACGAAATGACGCGCGGAGGCCACATCTTCTACGTCGAGATTGACGGCGACGCCACCCACAACCCGCAGGTCATCATGAGCGTCGTCGATATGATGGATCGCTTGGACATGGGCTACGGCTCCGTGAACCACAACCGCAACCGCTGCATGGACTGCGGCTACGAGAACGCCACGCAGGACCTGAAGGAGTGCCCGCGCTGCGGTTCAAAGAACATTGACCGCCTGCAGCGCATCACCGGCTACCTCGTGGGCACCACCGACCGCTGGAACAGCGGCAAGCTGGCCGAGCTCAACGACCGCGTGACGCACATCGACGACGGGGAACAGACGCTGTTTTAGTGCTTAGTGTACGAGGAACCATGATCAGTGTATTGAGCATCATTGAGGACACGATGGTCGACGGGCCCGGCTTCCGCACCTCCATCTACTGCGCTGGCTGTCAGCACCAGTGCCCAGGCTGCCATAACCCCCAGTCGTGGGACTTCCAGGGCGGACACACCATGACCACCGACGACATCATGCGCATCATCGAGGCCGACCCCTTCGCGAACGTCACCTTCTCGGGAGGCGACCCGATGTACCAGCCGGAAGGATTCGCCGAACTGGCACGAACCATCCGGCAGCGCACTGCCAAGGACATCTGGTGCTACACGGGCTTCACCTACGAGGCACTCATCACCAACCCGCGACAGCGTGCCCTGCTGGAACAGATCGACGTGCTCGTCGACGGGCCTTACGTGCGCTCGCTGCGCGACGAGACCCTGCGCTTCCGCGGCTCGCGCAACCAGCGGCTCATCGATGTCAAGGCTTCGCTCCAACAAGGCAAGACCGTGCTCTGGACCGACTGGTCCTGACACACTATCTTGAAATTCCCATTTATTTCCTTGGTTGTCTCGATTCTTTTGCGTAATTTTGCACGCAAAATTTCAAAATAACCAAAACAGATAAATGGCTTACACACGTATGACAGCTGCCGAAGCAGCAGCACTGATTAAGAATGGCGACCACATCGCCATGAGTGGCTTCACGCCCGCAGGCGTGGCCAAGGCAACAACAAAAGAGCTGGCCAAGATTGCCATTGCCGAGCACGAGGCCGGACGCGAGTTCAAGGTGGCTATCTTCACTGGAGCATCCACGGGCCAGTCCACCGACGGCGACCTGGCCAACGCACAGGCCATTCTCTACCGCGCACCCTACACCACCAACCCCGACTTCCGCAAGCACGTGAACATGGGTGAGATTCCCTACAACGACCTGCACCTGAGCCACATGGCACAGGAGCTGCGCTACGGATTCTACGGCGATGTGGACTGGGCCATCCTCGAAGTGTGCGACATCGAGGAGGTGGGCGACGAGTTCCGCGTCTACCTCACCGCCGCCGGTGGCATCAGCCCCACGGCAGCACGTCTGGCCAAGAAGGTTATCCTGGAGCTGAACTCCTTCCACAGCCCCAGTGCCAAGTACATACACGACGTCTATGAGCCCCTCGATCCGCCCTACCGCAAGCCCATACCCATCTTCAACGTGAGCGACCGCATCGGCAAGCCCTACGTCTCGATTCCCCGTGAAAAGGTGGTCGGCGTCGTAGAGTGCAACATTCCCGACGAGGCACGCGCCTTCAAGGACAGCGACCCCGTGACCGACAAGATTGGCTACCTGACCGCCGAGTTCCTCGTCAGCGAGCTCCACGCCGGGCGCATCCCCAAGGAGTTCCTCCCCCTGCAGAGCGGCGTGGGAAGCACCGCCAACGCCATCCTTGGCGCACTGGGACAGGACAAGCACGTGCCTGACTTCAACATCTACACCGAGGTCATCCAGAACGCTGTCATCGACATGATGCTCAACGGGCGCGTGAAGGACGCCAGCGCCTGCTCGCTCACCGTCTCGAACGACTGCCTGATGCAGGTCTACGACAACATTGGCTACTTCAAGGATCACCTCACCCTGCGCCAGAGCGAGATCTCGAACCATCCCGCCGTCATACGCCGCTTAGGCGTCATCGCCATCAACACCGCCATCGAGGTTGACCTCTACGGCAACGTGAACAGCACCCATATCAGCGGCACGAAGATGATGAACGGCATCGGCGGCTCCGGCGACTTCGAGCGCAACGCCTATCTGAGCATCTTCACCTGCCCGTCGACCGCCAAGGGAGGACTCATCTCCAGCATCGTGCCCTTCGTCACCCACCAGGACTCGTCCGAGCACGACGTCAACGTCATCGTCACCGAGCAGGGCATCGCTGACTTGCGCCACAAAAGCCCCATGCAGCGTGCCGAGGCCATCATCGAGAACTGCGCACATCCCGACTACCGTCCGCTGCTGCGCGAGTACTTGAAGTTAGGCACCGGCGGCCACACCCGCCACTGCCTCACCGCCGCCTTCGCCATGCACGACACCCTGGCCCGCAAGGGCGACATGCACCTCACCGACTTCTCGGAGTACGTGAAATAACAACCACGCTCATGGGGCTCCACACCCCATGAGCCTTCATGAAAGGCAGGACCTATGGGTCCTATAGGCCCTACGAGTCCTATAGGTTCCATAGGTCTATTAGGTTAAATAGGTTCCCTCAGAAAAAAAAAGTGGGCATGCCCTGTAACTTTTCCATGCCCTGAATCGTCACCATTAATAGAGAGGATGAAAAATGTCAGTTTCCGTGCCGACGTGCTGCCGCTGAAGGACATGCTCTTCAGGCTGGCACTCCGCATCACACTGAACCGTGCGGAGGCAGAGGACATTGTGCAGGAGACCATGATCAGGGTGTGGAACCGCCGGGAACAGTGGAATGAACTCGACTCCATAGAAGCATTCACCACTACCATCTGCCGGAACCTGGCTCTCGACAGGCAGAAGCTGCGCGACAACCAGAGCCTCACGCTCACCACCGACGAGCACGACACTGCCGACACCTCAGCCTCGGCCAACCCGGAACAGCAGGCAATGGCCAGCGACAGACTGGCACTGGTGCGCCAACTGATGGACAGGCTGCCCGAAAAACAACGCACATGCATGCAACTGCGTGACATGGAAGGGCGCAGCTACAAGGAGATAGCCGCAGTGATGGGCATCAGCGAGCAGCAGGTGAAAGTGAACATCTTCAGAGCCAGACAGGCCGTGAAACAGCAATATTTAGAAACCGAACAGTATGGACTATAGGTACATTGAACAGCTTGTGGAGCACTACTTCGAGTGCAAGACCACGTTGCAGGAAGAGCAGATTCTGCGTGCATTCTTCACGCAGGACGAGGCTGACGTGCCGGCATCGCTGCGTCAGTGGAGACCGCTGTTCGCCGCCCTGAGCCAGGACGAGCACGTGAGCGAAGGCTTCGAAGAGCGTGTGCTGGCACTGACCGAGGGCGCACCGAGGGTGAAAGCCCGCACGGTGAGCCTGGGCGAGCGTCTGCGCCCGCTGTTCAGGGCTGCCGCCGTGGTGGCCATCGTACTGGCACTGGGACAGGCCATGCACTTCTCGACCAGCCAGAACCAGGAGCAGGCCGATGACATCAACTATGCCAACTACAAGGACACCTATGACGATCCTGCCATGGCATACGACCAGGTGGAGGACGCGCTACAGCTCATGAGCGAGAGCTTCAGCCATTCCAGTCTGACCGACTCTGTGAAGCCTGCGGTCAGGAACACGGCTGACTCCATCTCAATGGATTGAACAACAAACACCCCGCGATGAGAAGAACGCTCCTACTGACTATCCTGATGCTGGCTGCCGTGACGGCAAAGGCGCAACAGGCACTGGACTTCGCACAGAAGTTCATGACAGAGTGTCAGGGAGACTCGCTGGTGAAGTGCATCACGGTGAGCCCCAGGATGCTGGAGCAGATTGCAGACAGCCACCAGGAGGGTGACGAGCGTGCCGAAGCCGTGAAGCAGGCCATCGGGAAACTGAAGAGCATGCGCATCGTCAGTGCCGACGACAGTTACTACGACAGGGCCGAAGCACTGCTCAAGAGGCACGCCAGACGCTTCAAGGCCGTGCACGACTTCAAGAGTGAAGATGCACACGGCATTTTCTACACCCGGAAGAACCGACAGGGGGAAACGGTGGAGCTCATCATGGTGCGCGAGGACACCGTCCGGGAAAAAATGACCATCGTCTGCGTGACAGGCGATATCGACGAGGAATTTCTATGCTTTCTCTATAATAATAAAACATTCAAAAATTAAAACACCAACGGCCCAGCTGAGAAGCCCAGCCTCTTTTTCTACGTCAAAAAATTAATTGAAAGGATACGGTCATCACGCTGCAAACGTTGCAGGGGGATGACCGTTTCCAGTTGACCAAGACAATGAAGATGATATTAAAAAAAGTGAATATTAGCCATATTACAAGAGTTTTGGCTAATTTTGCACCATCATTTCAAATTTGAACAATGAGTCTGACTCGAATAGTAAGGAATTTCTTTGCTCCGCGATGGCATGAGCTTGAGCGCCATCGGCGGGGGGGAGAAGCACTGCAGAGGGGAGTGCTGAAGCATCTGGTAGAGAGGGCTGCCGATACGGAGTATGGGCGCAACCACCTCTTTACGGCCATCAAGGACTATGATGACTTTGCCAGGAACCTGCCCCTGACTACCTATGAAGATCTGAAAGACGACATAGACCGCATGCGCCAGGGCGAGCGTGACGTGCTCTGGCCGGGACGAGTGAAGTGGTATGCCAAGTCGAGCGGCACGACGAACGACAAGTCGAAGTTCATCCCCGTCTCGGAAGAAGGACTGAAGCGTGTCCACTATCGTGGCGGCACCGATGCTGTGGCCCTCTACCTGAGAAACAATCCGCAGAGCCGCATGTTCGACGGGCGCGGACTGATACTGGGCGGCAGCCATGCCCCCAACTACAACCTGCCCGGATCGTTGGTAGGCGACCTGAGTGCCATACTGATAGAGAATATCAACCCAATCGTGAACCTGGTGCGCGTGCCATCGAAGAAGACGGCCCTGCTGAGCGACTTCGAGGTGAAACGCGACCGCATTGCCCAGGAAGCACTCCACAAGGACGTGACCAATCTCTCTGGCGTCCCGTCGTGGATGCTCTCGGTGCTGCGCAGGGTGATGGAGCTGTCGGGAAAAGAGCATCTGGAGGAGGTGTGGCCCCATCTGGAGGTGTTCTTCCACGGTGGCGTGGCCTTTACGCCCTATCGCAGCCAGTACGAGCAACTGATCACCAGTCCCGACATGCACTACATGGAGACCTACAATGCCAGCGAGGGCTTCTTCGGCCTGCAGGATGACCCGCAGGACAAGTCCATGCTGCTGATGCTGGACTACGACGTGTTCTATGAGTTCATTGACAGTGAAGAACTCATCAAGAGTGAGGCTGCAGGCGCTTCACAGACTGACCTGCATCCCATACCCCTCTGGGCCGTGGAGAAAGGCAAGAACTACGCCATGGTCATCTCGACCTCGTGCGGACTGTGGCGCTACATGATTGGCGACACCATCCAGTTCACATCGACCAACCCCTATAAGTTTGTCATCAGTGGGCGCACCAAGAGCTTCATCAATGCTTTCGGCGAGGAGCTCATCGTAGACAATGCCGAGAAGGGCCTGGCATACGCCTGTCAGAAGACGGGCGCCGTAGTGAGCGAGTACACCGCTGCACCCGTGTTTATGGATGCACAGGCCAAATGCCGCCACCAGTGGCTCGTGGAATTTGAGAAACGCCCTGCCGACCTTAGCGCATTTGCCGCCATCCTGGACCGCAAACTGCAGGAACTGAACAGCGACTATGAGGCCAAGCGCTACAAGAACATCACCCTGCAGCCCCTGGAAATCATTGAGGCCAGGCAAGGACTGTTCAACGACTGGCTGCGCCTGCGCGGCAAGCTGGGCGGGCAGCACAAGGTGCCCAGGCTGAGCAACAGCCGTGAACAGATGGAGCAGTTGCTGAAGATGAACTGAAGATCGAAAAAAAAGGCAGACTGATGAAAAAAAGCATTATCACCTGTATGCTGCTCTCCATGCTGACTTCCTGTGCCAGGATGGGCAATCCTGACGGCGGATGGTATGACGACACGCCCCCTCGCGTGGTCAGCGCTTCGCCGTCCGACAAAAGCGTGGGCGTGAAAGGCAGGAAGGTGACCATCAACTTCAACGAACTGATTAAACTGGAGGATGCCCAGTCGAAGGTCATTGTGTCGCCGCCACAGATTGAGGCAGCCGACATCAGGTCCAGCGGCAAGCGCATCATCGTGGAACTGAAGGACTCGCTCAAGGCAAACACCACCTACACCGTGGACTTCAGCGATGCCATCAGCGACTACAACGAGGGTAACCCCATGGGTAACTATACCTATAGTTTCTCTACGGGCGACCACATCGACACGCTCGAGGTGTCGGGCTACTGCCTCAATGCAGAGAACCTGGAGCCCATCAAGGGCATGCTGGTGGGACTCTATCCGGCCGACAGCGTGCAGGCCATGAAGGAACATGCCGAAGACTCGGTGGCCAACTCGCCCATCTTCCACAAGACCCCCTTCTTCCGTGTGTCGCGTACCAACGGCAGCGGCTTCTTCAATATCAAGGGCGTGGCTCCCGGCAAGTACAACGTCTATGCGCTGCAGGATGCCGATGCCGACTATCTCTACAACCAGAAGAGCGAGATGGTGGGCTATTCGCACGACTGCATTGAGCCCACATGGAAACCTGACACGAGACAGGACACCATCTGGTTGGACTCGCTGCACATCGACAATATCCTGCGCGTTCCCTATACCCATTTCCTGCCCGATGACGTTACGCTGCTCTGCTTCCAGCAACTGCAGACCGACCGCTTCCTGCTCAAGACTGAGCGAACTGTGCCGGAACGCATCAGCTTCTTCTTCACCTATGGCAGCGACTCGCTGCCCAGCCTGCGAGGACTGAACTTCGACGCCGACTCGGCCTTCGTCATTGAAGCATCGGAACACCGGGACACGCTGCACTACTGGCTACGCGACACCACACTGATCAACCGCGACAGCCTCACACTGGAAGTGACCTATCTGATGACCGACAGCACCGGCCTGCTCGTACAGAAGACCGATACCATCGAAGCGCTGCCCAAGGTGAGCTACGAGAAGCGCATGAAGGCACGCCAGAAGGAGCTGGAGGACTGGGCCAAGGAGCAGAAAAAGAAAAAGAAACGCGGCGAGGCATACGACTCTGTGATGCAGGAGAAACCGCTCGTACCCAAGCTCAACGTGCAGGGTACGGTGAGTCCGCTACAGGTGATTCGCTTCGAGATGCCAGTGCCACTGGCGCGCTGCGATACTGCCAGCGTGCATCTCTATTCGACACCGGACTCGGTGTGGTATAAGGCTCCCTTTGTGTTTAGGCAGGCCACTCCCCGCGTCTACGAGCTCCTTTGCGAATGGCGTGAGGATATGGAGTACAGCCTGGAAATCGACTCGGCTGCCTTCGTGAGCATCTATGGTGCCGCCTCGGAAGCCAGCAAACAGGGCATCAAGGTGAAGCACAATGATGAGTTCAGCTCGCTGATGGTCAGCATCAGCGGCGTGCCCGATAGTGTAAGCGTCATTGTGCAACTGCTCAATAAGAGCGATGCACCGCAACGCACGGCAAAGGTAGGGCCGGACCGCACTGCCGAGTTCTTCTACCTGAACCCGGGAACCTATTACATGCGGGCCTTCATCGACTTCAACGACAACGGCATCTGGGACACCGGCTGCTATGACGATGACCTGCAGGCTGAACCCGTCTACTACCACGAGGAAGCCATTGAGTGCAAGGAGAAGTGGGACGTCAGCCGTTCGTGGAACCTCACTGCCCGCCCACGGCATAGGCAGAAGCCCCGCGAGATTACCAAACAAAAACCCGATAAAGAGAAACAATTGAGAAACCGAAACGCTGAACGTGCCAAGCAGAAGGGTATCGAGTACCTGAAAGGCAAGGGCGTGAGGCTATAAAGTAACGCAAAATACTGAAGAATATATGAGCAATTGCAATTCTATCATCAAATGGCTGATGGCTCTCTGCATGTCGTGTGCTTTCTGGATAGGCACAACAAGCACCGTCAGGGCACAGTCGCCCTGTGGCATTGAAAACACGGCTTTCCAGTCGGGTGAGTTCCTCACCTACGACCTCTACTTCAACTGGAAATTTGTCTGGGTGAAAGTGGGCTCGGCATCGATGTCGACCGTCATGTCGAAGTACAATGGAAAGAAAGCCTATCGCACCAGCCTCATCACCCGTGGCAATAACAAGCTGGATGATGTCTTCGTCATGCGCGACACGCTGCTATGCTATTGCGGCGAGGACATGACACCTTACTATCATCGCAAAGGTTCACTGGAGGGCAAGCGCTACTACGTGGACGAGCTCTGGTACACCTACCCGAAAAACCAGTGCCATGTGAAGATGCATGGAATCAACCACAGGGGCGATCATCACTGGGACGATGTCACCTATAAGGAGTGTGTCTACGACATGATGTCCATCTTCCTCCGTGCCCGCAACTTCGACGCTTCGGCAATGACTGTCGGCGAGAACATACCCCTGCCCATTACCAATGCCTCGCACCTGAAAAACTCGTGGATGAAATACCGCGGCAAAGAGACCTTCAAGGTCGAAGGCTCTAAGGAGAAGTTCCGCTGCCTGGTCTTCTCGTTCATTGAGCGCGAAAACGGCAAGAACCATGAACTGATACGCTTTTACGTCACCGACGACAAGAACCACATCCCCGTAAGGCTTGACATGTTCCTGTCGTTCGGATCGGCCAAGGCCTTCCTGAAAGGCTACAAGGGAGTGCGCTCGCCCATGACTTCGAAGGTGAAATAACTGCAAACATCAACAAAATACATAACAATGGCAAACATAGAAATCAAACGCGTCGTGGACCGTAAGGGGCTTGACGCATTCATACAACTGCATTACGACCTGTATCGCGGCAACGAATACGATGCTCCGAACCTGTATAGCGACGAGCTGCGCACACTGAGCCGCGACAAGAACTCGGCCTTCGAATTCTGCGAAGCCGAATACTACCTGGCCTATAAGGACGGCAAGCTGGCAGGACGCGTAGCTGCCATCATCAACCATCGTTACAACAAACAGTGGGATCGTCCCTGCGTGCGCTTCGGCTGGCTTGACATCATCAACGACGAGGACGTGCTGCGTGCGCTGCTCACCGCCGTCGAAAACTATGGACGTGAGCATGGCATGAAGGAAATCATTGGCCCGCTGGGCTTCACCGACATGGATCCCGAGGGTATGCTCACCAAGGGCTTCGACCAGTTGGGAACGATGGCTACGGAGTATAACTTTGAGTACTATCCCCAGCTCATGGAGCGGATGGAAGGCTACGAGAAGGACAATGACTATGTGGAGTACAAGCTCTACGTGCCGAAGGAGGGCATGCCCGAGAAGTTCATGCGCGTGGCTGAGCTCACCATGAAGCGCTATAACCTGCACGTGGTGAAGATCACGAAGGAAGACGTCTACGGTCCACGGAAGTACGGACACCGTGTGTTCGACGTCATCAACCGCACTTTTGGCCACCTTTACGGCTATTCGGAGATGTCGGAGAAGCAGATGGACGAGTATGTGGACATGTACTTCAAGTTCATTGACCTGGAAATGCTCTGCCTGGTTGAGGACTGGAACACACCCGACCATGACCTCGTGGGTGTGGGCATCACCATCCCGTCGCTGACCAAGGCGCTGCAGAAGTGCCGCAACGGGCGCTTGTGGCCCTTCGGCTGGTGGCATTTGTTCCGTGCCCTGAAACTGAAGAAGACAAAGGTGGTGGACTGTCTGCTCATTGGCGTGCTGCCTGAGTATCGTGCCAAAGGTGCCAACGCCCTGCTCTTCTACGATTTGATTCCTATCTATCAGAAGTACGGTTTCCTCTGGGGTGAGACCCATGTTGAGATGGAGACCAACGGCAAGGTGCAGAGCCAGTGGACTTACCTGGAGCACGAGCAGCACAAGCGCCGTCGCTGCTACAAGAAAGCTCTTTAGGATTTTGTGTAGCCTAATGACAGGATGCTAATCGTCACGCCGTCGGCCTTTAGCAGTTCCTCGGCCACTGCGGCAACGGTGGCTCCCGTGGTGACGATGTCGTCCACGATGAGCAGATGCTTTCCCTTTACCAGTCTTTCATTGCCTATCTGAAAGACCTGCTTGATGTTTGCATGCCTCTGCCAGAGGCTTAAATGGGTCTGGCTTTCCTTGAAAGAGATTCGTCGCACAGCACGCTTGCAGATGGGTATACCCGTCTGCAGGCTGATGCCGTGTGCTATCTCCATACTCTGGTTGTAGCCGCGCCGCCATTGTCGCATCCTGCTTAGCGGAACGGGCACTATGGCGTCAATGCCCTGGAAGAAGCCGGCGGCGTCAAACTGTCGGGCCGTCAGGCGACCCATCTGCTCGCCAATCTCCGGTTGCTGGTGGTATTTCAAGTCGTAGACCAGTGTCGACAGCTCCGACTGCGGCTCGTAGAAGAAGAGCGCAGCAGCCCGCTCTACGGGTACGATTCCCCAGAAGCGGCGTGCCATCTCGTTGTCCTGCGGCGTCCTTTCAAAATGGGTGAGGGGTAAATGCAGATGGCAGGTGGCGCAGACCACACTTTCGGTAGCGGAGAGCCGCTGCCGGCAGATGGCGCACAATCTGGGCGACACCAGGTCAAACATCCTCGTCCAGAAACTCCCCTTCATCGGTATCGACCTCCATGCACTGCCTGATAATATCCATTCTGTAGCCGCGCGACAGTGCCCACTTGATCAGTTTCATGCGCAGCTCGTAGTCGTTCCTGGCGTGAATGGAGCGTCTTTTCTGCTGGAGCATGGGCCTGAGCACGTCGGCATACTCACGATCAGCGACCTCGTTGAGCACCTCCTGGACAATCTCTCTGTCAATATGCTTCAGCCAGAGAGCCTGCTCCACCTTCCGCCTGCCCCATTTGACATACTTGATCTTGTCGCTGACGAACGCGCGGCAGTAGCGTTCGTCGTCCACATAGCGTTCGCCCACGAGGCGTTCCATGACGCTGGCCTGGTCGGCCTCACTTACGCCCCAGAGCCGCATCTTCTCCAGCATGTCCTGCTGGCAATGCTCTCCCTTTGCACAGAGGGCACTCAGCCGCAGGAACGCCTGTTCGGCTGTCATCTCCTTGGGTTGTTTCTTCATTTTGTGGCTTTTAAGAATCGGGTGCGTCCGAACTGGTCTTCGCGCAGGGTCACGTTGCCAAACCCGGTCTTTTCCAACAGAGTCTTCGTTTCCTGGGCATACATGGCGTTTAATTCGAAGAAGAGCTGTCCGTCGCTGTCAAGTGCCTTCAGGGCATAGCTGCCAATGGCGTGATAGAAGCGCAGCGGGTCTTCGTCGGGCACAAAGAGTGCCAGTGACGGTTCGTAGTCCAGCACATGCCGCTCCATATCGGCCTTTTCGTTCTCACAGATATAGGGGGGATTGCTGACAATGACCTTCCATCGTGCCTCATCGTCGGGTGGAGAGAGCGCGTCTTGTTGCTCAAGACAGACGCTGGCACCCAACCGTCGGCTGTTTTCGGCAGCTATCTGCAGTGCTTGGGCCGATACATCCCACGCCGTAACCTGTACTCCCTTCATGTCGAGTGCCAATGTCGTGGCAATGCAACCGCTACCGGTGCCAATGTCAAGCAGCGCCCCGCACGGGGCGGTTTCCATTATCCACTGGCATAGTTCGTAGGTCTCAGGTCGGGGAATAAGTACGCCGGGAGCCACACGGAATTGGCGTGGACCGAAGTCGGCCACACCGGCCACATACTGCACAGGCTCGCCGTTGAGCAGACGGTTCATCATGCTTTGAAGCCTTTCTGCATCAACGTTGGACAGCTGATCCACTGCCCCGCACATCACGCTGGTGCGTGACAAGGCAAACGATACTTCGAGCAGCCACATCGCCACTGCGCGTGCCTCTCGCTCGCCATAGATGGGCACCAAAGGATGCCACAGCTCTTGATAGGTCATGCCATCTATGCACCTTTTGTCTGAAAGGCCAGCGCATACATGCGCATCTGCTTCACCATGGCCAGGAGTCCGTTGGAACGGGTGGGACTGAGATGATCCTTCAGTCCGATGCGGTCGATGAAGTAGAGGTCGGCATCCAGAATCTCCTGCGGTGTGGCATCGCTGAGCACCCTGATGAGCAGCGTCACGATGCCTTTCACGATGAGGGCATCGCTCTCGGCACTGAAGAAGATGCGCCCGTCGCGATAGTCTGCCTGTAGCCACACCCGGCTTTGGCAGCCGTCAATCAGGTTCTGCTCTGTCTTGTATTGTTCGGGCAGTGGCTCCTGTTCGCTTCCCATGTCTATGAGCAGCTGGTAGCGATCCATCCAGTCTTCCAGTCCCGAGAATTCGTCTATGATTTCGTCTTGTCGATCGTTGATAGTCATAACATGAAATATGATGGTTATGTTTTGTTCTTCAGGTTGTCGATGAACGTTGAAATCGCGTACTGCATTCTTTCGAACGAATCGCATAGCTGCCGCATTTCGTCGTTGTGCTTAATGTCGGGCATAGGCGTGTCGAAATGACCATTGGCAATGTCGTCGGTTGCTTTGATTAGCTTCTGCAATGGTCTGGTCTCGCGTTTCAGATAGTAATTGCACACCAGAACGATGAGCATCATGCAAACTGCAATAATCAGGAGAAGCACGATGCCGTTGAGAATTCCCAACATGTCAATCGCTTGCCACGGAACAACCGTGACGATGGTCCATTCTGTGTATTTCACAGGCGTGTAGAACACGTAGCATTCTCGGTCGTCGTAGTGTATCTTCTCGTCGTATTTTTCGTTATCCTCTTTGCCATTTCTTATTCTTTCGACCAAGTCACTGGCATCATCCCCGACATGGTTGAAGAAAATGTCATTCATGATGCTGGCTTTATTTGGATGAGTGATAAAGCTGCCATCGTGGTTGATGATGAAGCTTTGCGACCTAAGCTTTAGCAGGTTCGCTGCAAGTGAGGCATTCTCGTTGATGATACTGTCCATCTCGTTCAGCTTCTTGGTAAGCCAGTCAAGCGAGACATCGGCACCGAGCACGGCCACCGTGCGTCCTTCAGAGTCGTGAATGGGCACCATATAGGCAGCCAGTGTCGTCTCATTGTCGTATCCGTCGTAGAAGGGTTCCGACCATTGTGCCGAGTCGCCTTTGATGACATCGAGGAACCAGTCTGCTTTGAGATAGTCCAAGTCGGCATCGCCCATGTTCTCCGACCATATCACATCTGGGTTAGCCACGTTTCGCCATGCAAAGGGACAGAATCTGTGCCCCTTTTGAGGGTAGTAGTCCTCAATGAAGCTGATGCCGCAGCTGCGAACGCGTGTGCCGTTCTTTACTATTCGTTCCATCACTGACTTGTGGAAGTCGGGATTGTCCAAGTTCTGCTCCACATAGTAAATGTTGTTCGTTACAGCAACATATACGTCGGAAAGCACGCGCCGGGTATACTCCATGGTGATGCGCATTTTGTTGTAATAGCTCTCGGTATAGAATGTGCGCGTTGCCCATCCTGTAAGCTGAAAGACAAAGTAAGACATGCCTATGACGATGACCAGCAGCCAAAACATGCTCTTCCGCGTGAGTCTTCTGGCGATAGTTGTTCTTTTCTGTCTCATAGGTGATATCAGTTGTTAGTTAGTTGATTTTTCCAGTTTAAAGAGTTTGTCGCTTGGGCGTACTTTGCCCGTTACGGGAATGGCCACTCTTGTCCCCTGTGGTGCCTCCTCTACGGGCAGCCCGTCGTTGTCGTGAATCTCGGTGGCGGTGAGATACATCACTCCGGTGGTTGGACCGGTGACCAGCAGTTTGTCGCCCAGGCGGAAGGTGTTGGCTTCGACGGTGAACTCGGCCACACCCAGCCTTGAGAAGTACTTTACGCCCTTTCCTATATACACCTTGCGCTCGGTGGCATTCGAGCCATAGTTCTTGTTCCATTCGCCCAAGAGCTGTCCCTGGTAGTAGCCGTCCCAAAAGCCGCGGTTGAATACTCGGCCAAGGCGTTCGTCCCATTCGTCCTTGCGCTCGTCGGTGAATGTGCCTTCGCAGACGGCCTGTATGGCCTCCTTGTAACAGCGTACCACCGTGTAGACGTATTCCGGTCCTCGTGCCCTGCCCTCGATCTTGAACACCCGGACGCCGGCATTGATCATCCGGTCAATGAATCGTATGGTTTTCAGGTCCTTCGGACTCATGATGTACTTATTGTCTATCTCGAGCTGATGGCCGGTCTCGTTGTCAGTGGCGGTGTACGAGCGTCGGCAAATCTGCACGCACTCGCCTCTGTTGGCGCTTCGGTTTGCTTCGTGCAGCGACATGTAGCACTTGCCCGAGACCGCCATGCACAGTGCTCCATGGCAGAACATCTCAATCCTGATGGGACGGCTGCTGGGACCGCAGATGTGCTCTTCGCAGATGTGCCGGTAGATCTCAGCCACCTGTTCCATACGCAGTTCGCGGGCCAGCACCACCACGTCGGCAAACTGGGCATAGAAGCGCAGTGCCTCCACGTTCGAGATGTTGAGCTGTGTGGAGAGATGCACCTCCATGTCTTTTTTCCGGCAGTACTCCATGACAGCTACGTCGCTGGCAATGATTGCCGAGATGCCTGCCTCGCATGCTGCATCGACAATCTGTCGCATGTCATCAAGATCTTCCTGATAGATGATGGTGTTCACCGTCAGGTAGCTTTTGATGCTGTGCTCCTCGCATGTCTGCGCAATGTCGCGCAGGTCGCTGATGGTGAAGGCCGAAGCCGAGCCCGCTCGCATATTCAGCCGTCCGATGCCGAAGTAGATGCTGTCGGCACCAGCCTGGATGGCCGCCGCGAGCGATTCGCGGCTTCCTACGGGAGCCATTATCTCAAAGTCTTTGACCGTCATTTTTCTCAATCTCCTTTTCCAATTCCTCTAATGTGTTGACCACGGTGATGTAGCTTCGCCACTGCTTCCGCGTGACGCCTTTGCCGTGCAGGTCGTCTAAACAGCTGATGAGCGAGTCCCAGAAGCCTTTGTAGTTGCACAGCAACACAGGCTTGTTGTGGTAGTCCAGCGTCTTCATGGATACAACGGTGAACAGCTCGTCGAGCGTGCCGATGCCGCCTGGCAGAATGATGAAGGCATCGCTTTGGTCCATCATCAGCTGTTTGCGGTCAGTGAGGTCCTCACAAGGTATGTGCACGTCAATCCATGGACTTAGTTTCCCCATCTCCTCAATTTTGCGTGGCACTACTCCGATAACCCTACCACCACTCTGTTTGGCGGCTTTGCTGACGGAGTGCATCAGCCCTGCATCATGCCCTCCGAACACGATGCCATGGCCGTTTCCAGCTGCCCATTGCCCAAGCTTTCTTGCCAGTTCGAAGAAGTCTGGGTCAATCTGCTGGTTGGCCGAACAGAAGATACATAGTTTCATGGGTGCAAAAATACAAAAAAAAATCAATAAATCAAACAAGTCTTTCAAAGAAAATCCCAAAACTATCTCATCGTCGTCCCATCCATAGACCTGTTTGCACCGCTCCGCGCAATGCCAGGTAAATGATGAGGGCCAACCACAGGGCGTGGTTTCCCATTGCCGGAGCGAGCAGGAACCACGTCAGGAAAAAGACTATGGTAGCCGCAAGACAGCTTAGCAGCATGCCTTTTGTATAGGTGACTCCGATAAAGATGCCGTCCCATACGAAGGCCACCACGCCGCTCAAAGGAATGAGAACCGCCCAAGGCAGATACGTCTTGGCCGCCGTTACCACAGCGCCATCGGTGGTCAGCAGATGCAGAAAGACGGTTCCACCTGACCAGTAGAGCAGCGTGAAGAGCAATGCAATCATCGCGCCCCAGCGCATCAGGCGTTTGGTCACGTCGGCCATCGCATGTCGGTCGCCCGCACCAAAGTATCGCCCTGCCATTGCTTCACCCGCATAGGCAAAGCCGTCAGTGAAGTAGCTGAAGAGGGTGAAAAACTGCATGAGCAGCGTATTGGCTGCCAGAACCATGGCACCCTGTGCCGCACCAGCGGAGGTGAAGTAGAAATTCACCGCTACCAGACAGAGTGTGCGAAGGAAGATGTCGCGGTTCACCGCAAAGAAGCGTCGCCAGGACAGGTCCAGGCTGCCAGTAAAAATCGTCTTTTTCCTTCCAAGCATACGCACAACTCCGACACCATGTTTCCTTCTGACCGCCCAAACGGCCATCAGGAATCCTGCCCATTGAGCCGTGAGCGTGCCGAAGGCCACCCCCTCGACATCCATGTGCAGACAGAATACCAGACCAACCGACACTGCGATGTTCAGAACGTTCTGCGCAACAGCCACCATCATGGGCGTGCGCGTGTCCTGCATGCCGATAAACCAACCAGTCAGTGCATAGAGCCCGAGTACGGCAGGAGCACCCCAAATACATATATTATAATAAGGTTGGCAAAGGGTCAGAACGTCGGCTGTAGGCTGCATAAGCCAGAATGTTGTCCATCCCAGTGGCATTTGTAGCATTACCATTAGTAATCCGATGCCAATGGCCAGTCGCAGCGACATGGACAGAGTCTTGAGTGTGAGCGTGTTGATGGTATCCATGCGCTGCTGTGTTCCATGGCCGAAAGCTTGGGCGGTTAGCCCACTGGTGCCCATGCGCAGAAAGCCGCACAGCCAGTACATCACATTGAAGATCATCGATCCCACGGCAATGGCTCCGATGTGGCGCGCCCCGCCCACATGTCCCATAATGGTCACGTCGGCCAGTCCCAGCAAGGGCACTGTCACATTCTGCACAATACTGGGCAGTGCCAGTGTCAGAATCTCTCGGTCGCAGTAGTTGAATCTTTTCATTGTAGCGTGCAAAATTAATCAATTATCCTGAAATAGGCATATTATTCAATCGAAAACTAATATTTCAGTCATTTAACGTGGTTGTATGGGGCGCAGTATGAGGCGCATTGCAGATTGCATCATAAATAATTAATCGAAAGTTTTGCACTTTCGGCTTTTTTTTCTACCTTTGCGCCGTACATGTCTGTGTACAATGCATCTTATGTTCTTTTAAAACTATTCAGTAATGATTGTTGCAAATCCCATATATGACGTAGTATTCAAGTACCTCATGGAGGACGAGCGCATAGCCCGCACCATCCTCTCAGCCTTGCTGAAGCAGGATGTAGTACGTGTAGAAATGCGCCCTCATGAATACAGCAATGACGAGCGCGACTCGTTGTCGGTGTTCCGTATAGACTTTGGCGCCACGATTAGGGACGAGAAAGGAAAGGAGAAGCTCATTCTAGTAGAGCTTCAGAAAACGTGGGTCGAAACAGAGACGTTGCGTTTCCGTCAGTATCTTGGCGTACAATATCGCAGTCCGCGCAATATGAGAGGCGATAATGCCCTTCCGATGGTGGCGGTCTACCTGTTGGGCCATAAGGTAGGTGACATTGAGGAACCAGTGCTTTATGTCAACCATGACTGCTATGATTATGATGATAATCGTGTAGAGAAGGGACTTCCGGACCCGTTCGTCGAGAGTCTGACCCACAACAGTATTATTGTCCAGATTCCGCGTCTACAGGGTCGTCTGAATGGAAATACCCGACTTGGAAAGGTGTTGAGCGTCTTCGATCAGAGCAACCGGGACCAGGATGACGAGCAGGTGTTGAGGCTTGACGAACGAGCATATTCCAATGACAGCGACATGGAGCACATTCTTCATCGACTGACAATGGCCGCCGCCGATGCCGAAATGCGCCACCGCATGGATGTGGAGGACGAATATTTCTCAGCTATCGAGAAGCGCGACACGGAGATTCTGCTAAAAGAAAAGAAACTTGCGGAGCAAAATGTAAAACTTGCGGAGCAAAATGTGAAAATTGTTCAGCAAGACGAGAAAATAGCTCAGCAAGACGAGAAAATAGCTCAGCAAGACGAGAAACTTGCTCAGCAAGACGAGAAACTTGCTCGGCAGCAGGATATGTTACGTACGTCCATTCAGCTGTTTCTCCATTCGGGTATGGCATTGGATGAGATTGCTGACAAATTAGGAAAGAGCACTGCCGAATTGAAACAGCTTCTTGCAGAGTAGCCTATCTTTGCAGATTCTCATGAAGATAGGATACTTTTACTGTGCTCAGCTATGAATATAATATGTAATCAGCATTTTGAGGGAGAGCGCCCGCTGTTTGGCCAGCATAGTCTGCGACTGGAACAGGTGACCATAGGCGATGGTGAGAGCGGCATCAAGGAGTGCTCTGATATCGAGGCCGTCGACTGTCGTTTTTGGGGCAAGTACCCCTTCTGGCACGTCCACGGCTTCACTATTGAGCGTTGCAAGTTCGATGCAGGTGCTCGCTCGGCCTTGTGGTATAGCGACCACTTGCACATGAAGGACACTTGTATCGACGGCCCTAAGATGTTCCGTGAGATGAGTGACGTTGATCTAGAAAACGTGGTCATCAACGATGCCGATGAAACTTTCTGGCGTTGCCGCAACATTGTAGCCCGTAACCTTGTGCTGCACGACGGCACTTACCCATTCATGTTCTGCGAAAATGTGCGCATCGACGGGCTGAAGAGCGACTCAAAGTATGTATTCCAATATTGCAAGGAGGTTGAATTGAGAAACGCCCATATCGTGACCAAGGATTCGTTCTGGGAGTGCGAAAATGTTACCATCTACGACTCCTTGCTCGATGGTGAATACCTGGCCTGGCATTCCAAGAATGTGCGGCTTGTCAATTGTCATCTGGCTGGTGAGCAACTGCTCTGCTATGCCGACCGGTTGGTGCTGGAGAATTGTACGTTCGACGCTGCATGCGACCGCGTGTTCGAATATTCGGATGTGCAAGCCAGCATTTGTGGTCACATAGAGAACATCAAGAACCCCACCAGCGGGCACATCGTGGCCGACAGCATCGGTAGCGTTACCATTGACGGCCATGTAAAGACACCGGGTAATTGTGTAATAGAGACAAGGAAATGAAATACAACTTCGACGAATCAGTGGAAAGACGCGGTACGGGGTGCGTGAAGTGGGATGCGCTTCCTCCCTGCCCTGTGGAACACAGTCTTCAGCCTGAGAATCACAATGACATCATTCCCCTTTGGGTAGCCGACATGGACTTTGCCGTGGCACCCGCCATTCAAGAAGCCATCCGCGAGCGTGCCGCCCATCCCGTCTTCGGTTATGCCCATGTGCAGGACGACTATTACGAGGCGGTCATTGACTGGTTTCGACGCCGTCATCGCTGGACCATCAGTCGCGAGAGCATACTCTATACCACAGGTGTGGTGCCTGCCATGTCGGTGGTTATCAAGGCGCTTGCCCGTCCGGGCGAACGTGTGCTATTCCTTTCGCCCGACTACAATTGCTTTTTCTCCTCCATCCGCAACAACGGGTGCCTGCTTGGCGAGACACCATTGGTGTGGAACGAGTCGGTCGGGCGTTTCGAGATAGACTGGACTGACTTCGAAGCGCAGTGTACCGACAGCAAGACCACACTCTTCCTGCTCTGCAATCCCCACAACCCGACAGGCCGTGTCTGGACGCGTGATGAACTGCAGCGCATGGCCGACATCTGCCATCGCCATCGTGTTCAGGTAGTCAGCGACGAGATTCATTGTGAGCTGGTCATGCCTGGCCATGTGTTTACCCCGATGGCACTTATCGATGCCGATGCCGTGGTGATGAACTCGCCCTCGAAATCATTCAATATTGCCGGCCTGACGATGGCCAACATCATCTGCAGCGACCCGGACAAGCGTGCGCTTATCGATCGTGCCATCAACATCAACGAAGTGTGCGATGTCAATGTGTTCGGTCCGGTGGCTGTCAAGGCGGCCTACAATGGCGGTGCGGAATGGCTCGACGCACTGAACTGCTACCTTTTTGAAAACTACAAGGCATTGTCCCAATACATTGATCAGCACCTCCCGTCTCTGCGGGTCATGCCTCTTGAGGGCACTTATCTTGTATGGGTCGACTGCCGCGGTTTGTCGACCGATGTCGACACGCTCTGCAATCGCCTGCTTAGCGAGGGTGGGGTGTGGGTCAATCCGGGTACTATGTATGGTCCCGAGACCGGCAAGGGGTTCATACGCATCAACATTGCCTGCCCGCGGACTCAGCTGATGGAGGGACTACGTCGAATCAGGAAGGTAATAGAAACGCAAGAACGATGACTATCGACAAAGAGGCGCGCATGCGCCGTGCTGAAGATCTTTTTATGCAGGGTTTCAACTGCTCGCAGTCGGTTGCCGCTGCCTTTGCCGACGTCTACGGCTGCACCGAAGAGCAGATGCTGCGTATGAGTGCCGGCTTTGGAGCCGGTATCGGGCGCTTACGCCTGTCGTGCGGTGCTTTCAACGCCATGGCCCTGCTGGCCGGACTGGACTGCGGCTCCACCACGCCTGGCGACCGCGAGGGCAAGTCCTACAACTACAAGGTGGTGCAACAGCTCGCCGCTCAGTTCCAGGAGGAGCATGGCTCGTTGATATGCAGTGAGCTGCTGAGGCTGAAAAAGGGTGCTCCGTTGAGCTACGAGGCATCCGAGCGCACTGCCGAATACTACCAAAAACGGCCCTGTGTGCGCCAGATTATCTCTGCGGCACGTATCTATGCCGACTATCTGGCCCATAAGGAAGAACAATCAAGAACAAAGGAATAAAGAACCATGGAAGATTTTGAAATCAAGAGCCAGCTACCTGAGAATGCGTTCCGGGAACTGCAGGAAGGAGAAAAGTACGAACCGTTGATGTCGCCCCGCGGGGTCTATCCCGAGGTGAACACATGGTCAGTGACATGGGGCATCATCATGGCGATGCTTTTTTCGGCTGCCGCTGCCTATTTGGGCTTGAAGGTGGGCCAGGTGTTCGAGGCTGCTATACCCATTGCCATTATTGCCGTGGGCGTCAGCACCGCCACGAAACGTTCGAAGGCCTTGGGCGAGAATGTCATCATCCAGTCCATCGGTGCCTGCTCGGGTGCCGTGGTGGCCGGTGCCATTTTCACGCTGCCCGCTATCTATATCCTGCAGGCCAAATATCCCGAGATGTCGGCATCGTTCATCAACATTTTCATCTCGTCGCTGCTGGGCGGCATCATCGGTATCCTGTTTCTCATACCGTTCCGCAAGTATTTTGTGAGCGACATGCATGGAAAGTACCCGTTCCCCGAGGCCACTGCCACCACGCAGGTGCTGGTCAGCGGTGCCAAGGGTGGCGACCAGGCCAAACCATTGCTCATGGCCGGCCTTGTAGGCGGACTCTATGACTTCATCGTGGCTACCTTAGGGTGGTGGAACGAGAATTTCACCAGCCGTGTGGCGGCTTGGGGTGAGCAGATAGCCGACCACGCTAAGCTCGTGTTCAAGGTGAACACAGGTGCAGCCGTACTGGGCCTGGGCTACATCATCGGTCTGAAATATGCCTTCATCATCTGCCTTGGCTCGGCAGCCATCTGGTGGTTGGTGGTGCCGGGCATGGCCTTGATCTGGGGCGACGACGTGCTGAACCTGTGGAATCCTGCCATCAGTACTGCGGTGGGCCAGATGTCGCCCGAAGAAATCTTCTCCAACTATGGCAAGTCCATCGGCATCGGTGCCATCGCCATGGCCGGCATCATCGGCATCATCAAGTCGTGGGGCATCATCAAAGGAGCCGTGTCGCTGGCTGCGCGAGAGATGAAGGGTGGCAAGAACGAAGCGGCTGAATCGTGCCGCACCGAGCGCGACCTGCCTTTCAAATTCATCATAACAGCTTCCATTGCGACCATTCTCATCACTTTCCTGTTCTTTTGGATGGGCGTCATGGACGGAAACATGTTCTTTGCCCTCGTGGCCATCGTGCTGGTGGCCGTCATTGCCTTCCTCTTTACCACGGTGGCTGCCAACGCCATTGCCATCGTGGGCTCGAACCCTGTGAGCGGCATGACGCTGATGACGCTCATCCTGGCATCTGTCGTCATGGTGGGCGTGGGCTTGAAAGGCACCAGCGGCATGGTGGCTGCCCTGATCATGGGTGGCGTGGTGTGTACGGCACTTTCCATGGCCGGTGCGTTCATCACCGACTTGAAGATTGGCTATTGGCTGGGCACTACGCCCCGCAAGCAAGAGTCGTGGAAATTTCTGGGAACACTGGTTTCGGCCGCTACTGTGGGTGGCGTGATGATGCTGCTCAATGAGACCTACGGATTTGCCTCCGGCCAATTGGCTGCACCGCAGGCCAACGCCATGGCCGCCGTCATTGACCCGCTGATGAATGGTGTGGGCGCCCCTTGGCTGCTCTATGCCATCGGTGCCGCTATTGCCATTGTGCTTACTGTGTGCAAGGTTCCAGCCCTGCCCTTTGCCCTTGGCATGTTCATCCCCTTGCAGCTCAACCTGCCGCTGTTGGTGGGTGGTGCCGTAAACTGGTTTGTGACGTCACGGTCGTCCCAGAAAGAAGTCAATGAAGCCCGTGGCGAGCGCGGCACCCTTATTGCCTCCGGTTTCATTGCCGGTGGTGCCCTCATGGGTGTGGTCAGTGCCCTGTTGCGCTTCAGTGGCGTGAATCTGGTCAACGATGCCTGGATGCAGAACTCCCTGTCGGAACTCCTCGCGCTCGTGGCCTACGTGCTGCTTATCGTCTACTTTATCCGGGCCACTAAGAAGAATTAGTAAGAAGGTCTTATCCCAGTGTGATGTTCTCCACGTCAATGTGCTCGTGGAGGAAAATCTGAGCCGACTCCCTGAACTTGTCAGGGTTCTCGGTGGTCAGATAGTGTGCAGAACCGCCTTTGGAGCATTTCTGCTCCATTTCCGGATGGCGTCTGAAATAATCCTGAAGTGAGCTTGCTACATATTCACCCTGCGCCACAATGCGTACGCCAGGGTGAATATATTTTAGTATCTTGGGCATGAGCAGCGGATAGTGCGTGCATCCCAGAATCACGGCATCGATTAGCGGATCCAGTCGCATCAGCTGGTCAATGCGCTTTTTCACGAAATAGTCGGCACCGGGCGAGTCGGCCTCGTTATACTCCACCAGCGGCACCCAGAAGGGGCAGGCCACACCCGCCACCTCGATGTCGGGATGCAGTTTCTGTATCTCCAGTTTGTAGCTTTCGCTCTTGATGGTGCCCTCGGTTGCCAAGACCCCTACATGGCGTGTCTGCGTCAGCGAGCCTATGACTTCGGCCGTGGGGCGAATGATGCCCAGCACCCGGCGGTCGGGGTCAATCTTGGGCAGGTCGTTCTGCTGTATGGTGCGCAGTGCCTTGGCCGAGGCGGTGTTGCACCCCAGCACCACCAAGTGGCATCCCAGTTCGAACAGGCGCACCACGGCTTGCCGGGTGAATTCGTAGACCACGTCGAACGAACGTGGCCCGTAAGGGGCACGCGCGTTGTCGCCGAGGTACAGGTAGTCATATTCTGGCAGCAGTTGCCTGATGCCATGCAGGATGGTCAGCCCGCCGTAGCCGCTGTCGAAGATGCCGATGGGGCCTGGAGTCATGTTGTTTCGTCGTTTATTCAGCGTTCAGCATGTCAATGACCTCGGCCTGCAGCTCGATGGCTGCAGCCGGATCAATGAAGGGACAGGCATTGGCATCGGTGTTGACGACTATTTTCAGTCCGTGCTTTTGGGCCACTTCGGCAAGCACGCTGTTCAGCAGCAGGCGCAGCGGTGCCATGGCGTCGGCCTCGGCTTTCTCTAAGTCGCGTCGCCCCTGTTGCTTGAAGTCAATGTTCTTCTGCATCAGTTCCTGCAGCTCATTCTGCCGCTTCAGCAGAATGGTGCGTGGAAAGTCGCGCTGACCTTCCAGGAAGGCCTCGTATTTCGAATTGAACTCCTGCTCTGCGCGCTCCACCTCTTTGTCGTAGGCCTCCCGCAGCTGTTTCAGCTGTTCCTGCACGATGGCATATTGTGGCATGCTGACGAGGGCAGAGTCGTAGCTCAGGTAGCCGATGAACGCAGTCTGTGCATGGCAGATGGCTACCTGCGCTAATGCCAATACTATGAATGAAAAGAACTTCTTTGTCATCGTTACTTGATTCCCAGCTTCGCCTTGACCTGCGCGGTGACGTCGGTCGACAGCGTGGTGTTGATGAAGGGGATAGAGTTGGTCTCCATGATGTAGATGAAGCCGCCGGCGTTGCCCACAGCCTTAATGGCATCCATGACCTTGTTCTGTATGGGCGTGAGCTTGTCGGTGTAGGCCTTCTGCAGTGCCTGCGAGTTGTCCTGACGGGCCTGTGTAATCTTCTGCTCCATGTCCTGGATTTCCTGCACCTTGCGCTGCTTCATGTTGTCGGGCATGGTAGCTTCCTGTGCCTGATAGTCCTCGATTTTCTTCTGGTATTCAGCAATCATGGCCTTCTCGTCGGCTTCGTATTGCTTCTGCAGGGCCTCGAGCTCGGTGCGCATCTGTGCAGCCTCAGGCAGTGCCTGCATGACTTCCTGTGAGTTGATGTGACCAAATTTCTGTGCAAATGCGGCCATGGGAGCCAGCATTACCAATGCTAAAATAAATTTCTTCATTGCTTTTTGTTTTTTTTATTGTTGTTGTTTCTTGTTGTATCTCGTTGTTTTTTCTTTTTGAGACTTATTTGTCAGACCGTTAGTTCGAGTATCCCAGCTTGGAGAGCACTTCGTTGGAAATGTCGATCTTCGGCGATCCGAAGATGATGCCGGTGTCGCTGGCCCTGTCCAGCACCAACTGGTAGCCCTTCAGTTCGGCAATATCCTTCACGGCATTGTAGATTTCCTCCTGGATGGGGTTCATCAGTGAAGTGCGCTTCTTGAAGAGCTCGCCTTCGGGGCCGAAGTACTTGCGCTTCAGTTCGCTGGCCTGCTTCTCCTTCTCCATGATGGCGTCCTGCTTGGCTTTCTTCTGCTCTTTCGAGAGGAACACCACCTCGTTCTGGTAGTTCTTATACAGGGTCTGTGCCTCGGTGGTCAGTGCGTCGACCTCGGCCTGCCATTTCTTCGACACCTGTGTCAGCTGTTCGTTGGCTCGCTCGTAGGCGGGAATGTTCTTGAAAATGTAGTCCATGTCGACCAAGGCGAACTTCTGTGCCGATGCAGACGTGGCACCGCAGATTGCGCAGATTGCGCAGATAATCATCTTTCTAATCATAATGCTTCAATTTTCAATTATCCGTGATCCAAATTCTTTAGAACTCCTGTCCGAGCACGAAGTGGAACTGGCTTCCGCCGCGCTGCTCGCTGGATGTGCCTTTGTAGACCTTGTCGAAGCCGTAGGCCCAGTCAATACCCATCAGTCCCACCATGGGCAGGAAGATGCGTACGCCCACGCCTGCCGAGCGCTTCACGTCGAAGGGGTTGATGTGCTTCGGTTCCGTCCAGGCATTGCCTGCCTCGGCGAAGGTCAGGCCGTAGATGGTGGTGTTGCCCAGCATGAAGGGGTAGCGCAGTTCCAGCGTGAAGCGGTCGTAGGCATAGCCCTCCGATCCGTAGGGCGTCAGCGATCCGTTGTCATAGCCTCTCAGACCGATGGTCTCCTCGCCGTAGCTGGTAGAGTATCCGCTCATGCCGTCGCCGCCCATGTAGAAGGTTTCAAAGGGCGACTTCTTGTATTTGTTATAGTGGCCCAGCAGTCCCAGTTCCACGCGTGTCATGAGCACGAAGCACTTCTGTCCGCCGGTCAGTGCGGTGTAGGTGCGGCTCTTGAACTTCCATTTGTGGTATTCAATCCAGCGGTACTTGTCCTGCTGTTCCTCCTTGTAGGTGGCCTTGGTGTAGTCGGTGGCCAGGTTCTTGTAGTCCTTGCCGTCGAAGAGCGACCAGGGCGGTGTGATGCTCAGCGACAGCGAGAACTCCGAGCCACTGCGCGGGAAGAGCGGGTTGTCGGTCGACGTGCGCGTCAGGGCCACGCTCATGTTCAGGTTGTTGCAGTTGCCGTTGGCAATCATGAAGTAGCGCCAGTCCTTCAGCATATAGCGCTGGTAGGCCAATGTGGCCGACAGCTGGAAGTAGTCGTCGGGCCAGCGCAGTCGCTTGCCCCATCCCAGTGAGAATCCCAGCATCTTCAGGTACTTGTCATCGTCGAGATACGACTCGTAGTTGTTGTAGTAATAGTTGTTATACATGCCGTAGCCCGAATAGTAGCTGTTGAGGGAGTTCATCCACGACGAGTTGTAGTAGGTGCTCGACACGTCGCTCTGCTTCATGTAGAAGGCACCCACGTTCAGTGCATTGGGGCGCTTGCCGCCAAACCATCCGGTGCTGTAGCTCATGTTGTACGAGCGGTAGTAGCGTCCGTTGGTCTGGAAGTTCAGGCCAATCTGCTCGCCGTCGCCGGCAGGCAGGAATCCGCGGTGCAGCTTGTTCTTGCCCAGCAGGTTGCGCATGGAGAAGTTGGTGAACTTGATGCCTACGCGCCCGATGACGCCGGTCTGTCCCCAGCCGAGCGACAGTTCCAGCTGGTCGTTGGACTTCTGCTCCAGGTTCCAGTCAATGTTCACGGTGCCGTTGTCGTAGTCGGGATGCACTTCCGGCTGCACCTTCTCTGCGTCGAAGTAGCCCATGGATGCTATCTCGCGTGCCGAGCGCATCAGAGCCTCTTTCGAGAACAGGTCGCCGGGCTTGGTGCGCAGTTCGCGTCGCACCACCTCTTCGTACAGGCGGTCGTTACCGTAGATGTTCACATGGCTCAGGTGTGCCTGCGGGCCTTCGGTGATGCGCACCTCCAGGTCGATGCTGTCGCCCACGATGTTCACCTCGGTGGGGTCGATGCTCGAGAACACATAGCCGTTGTTGTAGTAGTAGTTGCTCACGGCGTCATCGTCCTCGTTGAGTCGCTTGCCCAGCATTTTCTGGTTGTAGACGTCGCCCTGCTTCATGTTGAGCACGGTGTTCAGGTAGTCAGTGCTGACCACGGTGTTGCCCACCCAGTTCACGTTGCGCAGGTAGTATTTCTGTCCTTCGTCAATGCGCACCAGCACGTTCACGTGCTTTTCGTCGCAGTTCCACACCGAGTCGCTGACGATAGACATGTCGCGGAAGCCCAGTTCGTTGTACTTGTCAATGAGTGCCTGTTTAGCCTCGGTGTATCGCTCGGGGGTGAATTTCTTGGCTTTGAAGATATTGGAGAGCTTGCCCGACTCGTTGATCTTGCCGAAGGCGCTCTTGGTGAAGAGTGTTCCTTTCAGTTTCTTCGTCTTCACCTGGCGGTTGCCTTGGAAGATGAGGTAGCGCACCTTCATTTTCGACTTCTTGTCGATGTCCACGTCAAGGATGACGCTGTTGCTGGCAGCAACGTCGTCGCGCTGGCGTATGTTTATCTCGGCGTTCTTGTAGCCTTTGTCGTCGAAGTATTTCTTGGCCAGGATCTTGGCTCTGTCCAGCAGGTTGGGAGTCACCGACGAGCCTTTCATCATGCCCAGTTTGGCCTCCAGGTCTTCGCGCTCGCCTTTTTTCACGCCGTTGTAGTTGATCTCGCTGATGCGCGGGCGCGGGGCGAGATGGAAGGTGAGGTAGATTTTCTGGTCAACGATCGAGTCGGCCACGAGTTTCACGCTCGAGAAGAGTCCGTGCTGCCAGTAGCGCTTCACGGCTTCGGTCAGTTCGTTGCCGGGCACCTCGATCTGCTGTCCTATCTGCAGTCCGGAGATGCTGGTCAGCATGTATTCCTCGAAGTATTTCTCCACGCCCTTGATGCTGATGCCGCCGATGACGCATTGTCTTGGCGTGCCGGCATAGCTGATGTCCGGGTTGACGATGACGTTCTGGGCCAAGCACATTGAAGATGGAAGCAGCAGGAAGACCGCTTGCATGACGAGGGTCAGCAAGGCCGGCTTCAGGCTTCCTTTCTTCAACAGTTGATATACGTTTCTCATTATTTCAGTTTTCTGTTTTCAATCATCATTCTTCGGCCTCTTCCACCTGTGCCTCCGTTTTTCCGAAGCGGCGCTGCCGGTTCTGGTAGCTGGCAATGGCCTTGTGCAGGCACTCCTCATCGAAGTCGGGCCAGTAGGTGTCGCAGAAGTACAGCTCCGAGTAGGCAATCTGCCAGAGCAGGTAGTTGCTGATGCGCAGCTCGCCGCCGGTGCGTATGAGCAGGTCGGGGTCGGGCATGAAGTAGGTGTTCAGATGCTGGCTGATGGTGTTCTCGGTGATGCGGTTGGCTATCTCGTCGAGGCTGAATCCCGATTCCCAGTCGCGCAGCACGTCGCGCGTAATCTCGCGTACGGCGTCGGTGATTTCCCACCGGCTGCTGTAGCTCAGTGCCACGACCATGACCATGGCGTCGTTGTTGGCGGTGTGCTCCATGGTCTCCCAGAGTTTCTTCTGCACGTCTTCCGGCAGTCGCTTCATGTCGCCGATGACGCGGAACTGCACGTTGTTCTTCTGGAAGATCTCGTCTTCGAGCGACGAGAGCACCAGTCCCATGAGTGCCGATATCTCGTCGGCCGGCCGGTTCCAGTTCTCGGTCGAGAAGGTGTAGAGGGTGAGGTACTTCACGCCCAGTCTTACGCACTCGGAAGTGATGCGGCGCACGGTATCCACTCCGGCCTGGTGGCCGTAGGTGCGCTCCTTGCCTTTCTCCATGGCCCAGCGCCCGTTGCCGTCCATGATGATGGCAATGTGCTGGGGAATGCGGGTCATATCCAATTTATAGTCCATAGTTCATAAATGTCATATCTTCTTGTGTCAGTCCTTGTCGTTGTGGCATGTCTTGCACTTGACCCACAGGTCGTAGGTGACCGACACTTGCAGCGTGCTGTAGCTGTCGGTGTTCTTGAACAGTCCCACGCTCCTGATTTCGTAGGGGTCGTAGATGGCGTCGAGACAGTCGGTTCCGGTGAAGTGCATCATCCATTCGGCCGTCAGGTTCAACCTGTCGCTCAGCTTGCATTTCACGCCCATGCCTAAGGGCATCTGCAGTGCCACGGTGTTCTCCTTTTTGGAAGCCTCGCCCGGTATCTGTGCCTTTGCGCTGGCAATGACGAGTCCCGTGCCTAAGGCAATGAAGGGCGTCAGGCGTTTTGCCCCGTAGAACTCCCTGCCCGTGCCGAACGCCCAGAAGTTGTATTCGTAGCGCAGCTGCAGGTCGTAGACCGACGATTTGAAGGTGGTGTTCTTCTCCGATATTCCCGGCATCCAGCTCTCGTTGTTTTTCGACGAGCCCTTCAGCTGTGTCAGCCCGAAGCCCAACGTCCAGCACATGCGTGGGTTCAGCTTGTACTTGGCCATAGCAGCCCCCATGGGTTGCATGCCGCTGGCAATGCTGCCGCCCAGGTCGCCCTGATAGGCAGCGAGTCCTGCTCCCGCCCCGATCTCCAGCCGGTATTCGGGTTCGGTCTGTGCCTGTGTGCCGATGGTCGTCAGCATCAGGCAGGCCAGGATGGACAGCAGTTTCTTCACCTTATTTTTTATTCGCACGCGCGTGCGCACGTATTTCTTTTTTATAGAGAGTTGTTCTGCGGCTCAGTGTCAGCGCATGGCGCCCTGCCACACCTGTCCCTTGTCGGTGACTACCCACACACGGCCCTGCTGGTCGGCGGTCATGCTCACGGCATCGCCTTCAAGTGCTTCGGGCAGTGCCAGGGTGGTGGACTGGCGCCAGGTGATGCCCTGGTCGCGCGTCTGGTAGACAATCTTGTTCTGTCCGATGGCCAGCACCGTGTTGTCGAAGACGGCCATGGATAGCTGTGCCCGTTGTGGCAGGCGTATGTGGTTGCGGTCGTCCTGGTTCATGTAGGTCCAGAAGGCGTTGCCGTCCCAGGGGCTTATTTTCCGCCAGATGCTTACAGCCTGCGAGCCGGGCTGCGGGTCGTTGCCCACCATGAGCACATAGTCGGTGCGGGCAGCGGTCTGGTAAGGCCAGCTCACGATGGCGATGTTCTCCTTTGGCAGCAGCGAGGCGTCCTCGTCCAGCGGCTCCTGTGTCCATGTGCATCCGCCGTCGGCCGAGCGCATCAGGCTTCCGTCGGCAGCCAGGGCAAACAGCTCGTGGCTCGACGCACCGATCAGTGCCAGCCCGTCTTGCTTCTCACCGTCGCAGGGTGTCCACGTCAGCAGGTCGGCCGAGCGCTCGGCCAGTCCGTCGGCACTCATGCGGAAGGCACTGTCGCCTTTCACCACGATGCCGCGGTCCACCAGCCACACGCTGTCGGCCAGTGCCACGAGGTGCTTGTCGGCAAAGTTGTCCGTGGGTTCGGCGCTGCCTTTCTTCATCCAGCTGAAGGTGGTGCCGGTGTTGCTGTCCACGTTGAGTGTCACGGTATAGTCGCGCGAGCCGGATCCGTCGACGGCGAAGACGCGGAACACACGCGGGGTGGTCAGGTCCACCGAGTCGGTAGACTGGTGCAGGCGCAGCGAGTCGCTGGTGGCGTTCATCAGGTAGACCACGCCGTTGTTCTTCGTTGTCAGCGTGCAGAGCACGTGGCCCACATCGGTGCCTTCGGGCAGTGCCTTCTCGTTATAGATGCGCTTGCCAAGGTGGTCGATGGTCATGGCATAGAGCGAGCCCGACAGCGTGCTCTTCACCACGGTGTCATTACCCGTTTTCGACGAAGTGAGATGCTGGTATCTGTTCAGTGTGCCCAGTGTGAAGCCCGTGATGGCCATGTCGGAATAGCTCGTAGAACTGTTGTCGTCGTCGCCCAGGCAGGACGACAGCAGCAGCGAGGCCGTGATGAGCAGCGTGGGCAGCCAGAAAATCCGTTTCATTTGCTATTGTTTAAACAATTTGGCTGCAAATTTACTCACATTTCCGCAAAAAGCACTCACTTTGCACGGATTATTAAGTAAAATATATGATAAAATGCCCCTTTTTAAGTTAGTTTTAGAATCAATTATAGAGCAAAACTGAAAAAAATGCCTACATTTGCATGCTGTAGAGACAAAATCCTTTCTATATAATGAAAATACTGATAATCAACGGCCCCAACCTGAATCTTCTGGGCAAGCGCGAGCCAGGCATCTATGGCAGCAGTTCGTTCGACGACTACCTGCCGCAACTGCGCCAGCGCTACCCGCAGGCAGAGATAGAGTACTACCAGAGCAATGTCGAGGGCGAGCTCATCAACAAGATGCAGGAGGTGGGCTTCAGCTACGACGGCATTGTGCTCAATGCCGGTGCCTACACCCACACGAGCATAGCTTTGCAGGACTGCATCCGCTCGTTGCGCTGCCCTGTCATTGAAGTCCACATCTCCAATGTGCACCAGCGCGAAGAGTTCCGTCACAAGTCCATGATATCGTGCGCCTGTAAGGGCGTGATCTGCGGCTTTGGCCTGGACTCCTACCGCTTGGCGGTAGAGGCATTGGTGGCATCGCCTGATTCTTCCAAATGAAGACGATGCTTGGGGTGGCTTCTTCTGGCCTTTCCGACTACGTTCTTGCCCACATCGAGCCGGAACCCGACTATCTCTACCGCCTTTGGCGGGCCACCAATATCCATCTGCTGCACGGGCGCATGGCCAGCGGTCACCTGCAGGGGCGGCTGCTGAAGATGCTGGTGCAGATGATCAGGCCGCGAAACATCCTTGAAGTGGGCACCTTCAGCGGCTACAGCGCCATCAGCATGGCCGAGGGGCTGGATGAGGGCGGGCACGTCTATACGTTTGAGATCAACGACGAGCAGGAGGACTTCACCCGTCCGTGGATAGAAGGCTCGGACGTGGCCGACAAGATCACTTTTATCATCGGCGATGCCGTCAGCGAGGCTCCCCGTCTGGGCGTGACCTTCGACATGGCGTTCATCGACGGCGACAAGCGCACCTACGTCGAGACCTACGAGATGGTGCTCTCGGTGTTGCGCCCCGGCGGCTTCATCCTTGCCGACAACACCCTCTGGGACGGCCATGTCACTGACCCGGCCTACGACCGTGACCAGCAGACCGTGGGCATACGCCGCTTCAACGACCATCTGGCCGGCGACCCGCGCACCGAGCAGGTCATCCTGCCGCTACGCGACGGTCTCACGCTTATTCGCAAGCGATAGCTATGCCTTTCCGTCGCATTTTGCGGCAAATCGCCTTGCATTTTGCGGCAAAACGCGATGCATTATGCGGCAAAACGCGATGCATTATGCGGCAAAATACCCCACTGTTTTGCGGCAAAACATGAGGGCATTTTGCGGCAAAACAGCGGGGTGCATGTACGGGGTGTCGGCTCTGCCGACCGTCAAGAGTCTGCTATTGGTGGTTCCTTCGGCTACTTTGCCTCATAGTAGACCAGCTGGTAGTACTCGTTCTTGTCGTTGGCGTTGACCAGTGTCATGCTCTTCTTGGCCGTGTACTCCTGGATGGTGAAGGTCGATGTGGAACCGTTCTCGAGCTGGAAAGTAATCGACGTACCGTCGGTGCCAAGGGAATAGGTGAAGTTCGTGCCAACGGCCTCGCCGCTCTCGTCAACGCTGTAGAACACGCCGGTGTTGCTCGTACCGAAACTGAACTGTGCCGTTTCGTCTGTCGTAATCCATGTGGTGTTCGACAGCTCATCGTACGTCACGAGCAGCTGGGCCACGAGGTCAACCACGGCCTGCACGTCGTCATCGTCGCAACTGGTCAGGGTCACGGGGGTACTTGTCAGCAGAAAAGCTGCCAGAAGGGTGTAGAAAAACTTTTTCATTGTTGTTGTTTTATTTAGAAAAATTATATTGCTTGTCTTTTCTTGCGGGCAAAGGTAATCATTTTTTGTGAATCAGCCATGATTTTTCCCTGATTTAATTCATATTTCTCCATTTGTAGCGTCAACCAGTGTAGAGTCAACCAGCAAGTGCAAGATGGTTGACTCTGCATAAACAGAAAAGTGTTGTACGCAAACAACACTTTATGGCAAAAAGTGTTGTTCATAAACAACGTTTTTGGCCAAAAGTATTGCGTGTAAACAACAAAATCATTATCTTTGCACCAAAATTAGATGCTTATGGACTCTTTATTCAGAAAACACGACAGGCTATTGGCTAACACGTCGATGAAAATCGTACGTGACAAGATGGATGAGATTCACTGGAATACCAGACTGATCAGCATATTGGGCGCAAAGGGAGTAGGAAAGTCGACACTCATTAGGCAGTATCTGAAACAGCACTTCAAATCTGGCGATCGCCGTGCCCTATATTGTTCGGCAGATACTGTGGACTTCTCCACACGCACACTTGTAGGCTTGGCTGAGGAGTTCGTCGTTAGGGGCGGTGAAGTACTGGTCATTGACGAGATCCACAAATACAAGCCCGATGAGGCAGACTGGAGTAGAGAGGTGAAAGAAATTTACGAACTGTTTCCTGAACTGAAAATGATAGTCAGTGGCTCGTCACTTCTTCAGCTGAAAGAAGGAGATGCCGACTTGAGTCGCCGTGCCGTCAAGTACACGATGCCCGGACTCTCCTTCCGCGAAGCGCTGCGCTTCTATCATGGATTGTCGTTCCCCAAGTGGTCGCTTGAAGATATCTTGAATCATCCATACGATCTTTGGCAAGAGGTGTCCTCCAAGTGTAAGCCAGTTCCTCTCTTCAAGGAATATTTAGAAAAGGGGTACTATCCTTTCTTGTTGGAAGGCGAAGGAGAGTATTACACAAAGATAGAGCAGATTGTGAACTACATTATTGAAAACGAACTGCCCAGGATATGCAAGGTGGATATTGCTAACGTCAGGAAATTGCAGGCTCTCGTATCGCTGATATGTAGCGAGGTGCCATTTGAACTGAATGCCAACAAACTTGCTGCTGCTCTTGAAATAGGCAGAGACACGATTGTGACATACCTGAAATATTTAGGAGATGCAAAAGTGCTCAATCTTTTATATTCTGACAAAAAGAAGATTGGAAAGCTGACAAAGCCTGACAAGGTGTATTTAGAGAATCCTAACATTCTTTACGCCTTGGCACCTGCACATGTAGAAATCGGTACTCTCAGAGAAACATTCGCGATAGGCTGCCTGTCAGAGTCTCATAACGTGGAATATGGCAAGGCTCAGGGGGACTTCAAGGTTGACTCTAAATATACCTTTGAGATTGGCGGAAGGAGTAAGGACTTCTCACAAATTGCGGGTGTTAAAGACTCATATATCTTTGCTGATGACTGGGATATTCCTGATGGAGCAAAGCTTCCACTTTGGATGCTTGGATTCCTTTATTGACGATGATTGCTTTGAAATCCTCGTCGATGCGGCATAGAGATTATCGGCAAGAGACTGCAAGAGTGCCTGCTAATCCGCACAGGGGCCGACTGTCTTATATTCTTCAACACAAACAATGGCAGCACTAATATGCTTCAATCTTGTAATATCTGACTTCTATAACTATTCTGATTCGACGGCAAAGTTACGAATAGTTTCCGGCATTTCCAAATGTTATAGTTGGAAATTAGTAACATACGCGAGCAGACGTCATTCTACAGGCGTCATTCTGTCCTTTCTTCTTCCTGCTTCTTGGGGAAAGAGACACTAATGTATTCGTTCGTTTGTTCAGACATGACCATCTTCACAATGTCCTCGCTATAGGAGCCGCAGTCAGCACGGAAGCTCCTGACATGAATGCCGAACGACCTCATCATCTTGAAGAAACGCCGGTGAGTCTCTGCCTGCATGAAGCGCAGGTTCGCATTCTTTGCAGGCAAAGCGTCCCAATGGCCGAGCGGCCGTCACGGTTCTCAAGATAGGCTATCAGCCCGCCGATGGTGAACACGCCTGGGATGTAGCCGTCAAAGCCCTTGTAGGTGCGCTTGCTGTCATACTTCTCCGCCTCAAGGAACTGGTGGTCGAAGTCCACGTCGTACTCGCCTCCCTCCGTGAGCTGCCCTGTGGCCAGCAACAGCTTGATGAGCAGTTGGTTCAGTTTCTCAGCCGTGTTGATACGGTCAAATATGTCCAAACGAAAAATATTCCACCAAAAGTGCTGTTTTTCTCAGATTTTATGCTTACCTTTGCCATGTCATTGATGATTTTGCTTGTCTTGATTTGCAGCACTAAGGTAAGTGAAATTTCTGACATGGCCAAATCCTGAGCCGCTCGGCTTTGCCGCTTGCCACAGCAAGAACTTTTTGTTGCTCATGTACTTATAAAGAAAGTTAAATTAAAGTGCTGCGGAATTTAGGGTATGAAGAAAACGTACAGAACGCCGGCAATTCTGACCGTCAAGATGCGATACCGCACCCACCTGCTCGCCGGCAGCGGGGAAAGCAGCAGAAGTTTTAGCGGAGAGATCTCGGGTTATGACGAAGACGACGGTGGAGGTTTCAGTCAGGACAATAACAACTAAAAAGGCAAGAAAAGGCAATGAAAAGAATAGCGCTTTACAAATACCTGCTGGGCGGCCTTCTGATGGTCTTCGCAGCTGCTTGTTCGGGTTCGGACGACGACAACACCCTACCCTCACCTTTAGAAGACATGCCAAAGACGGTGCGTCTCACGATTACTCAGACCGCCGACGACAACAGCAGTGCCGAAGCTAGACTGTTGGACGGCACACGCGCCACACTCAGTGAGTCTGGCAAGACATTAGCGGCCTCATGGGTGGCAAATGATGCTCTGAGTTATGGCAACCTTAACTATCCATACACTCATGGTTTGCTTACAGCAACCGAGACGGCAGCCACGTCCTCATTCACAGGCGACGTCACATGCTACGAAAAGAACAAACTGGCAGTGGTCTACCCTACTACAACCTTTACAACTAGTTCGGACGGCATACAGCCCTATACCATAACCCTTAGCGGACAAGACGGCACTTTGGCAACTTTGGCTACCAGGTTCCACTATGTATATGGTGTGGCTACGGTCACAGCGGTGAACGAAACAACAGCCACAGCCACCATGCCGAAGATGAAGAGCCTGCTCACGGTGTGCAAGTTCTCGTTCATAGACAAGTCCGACAGTAGCCCTATTTCCGTAAAGACGCTCTCCATCGGTTTCACCAATGGTGTGGTGGGACAGGGAGCTAACGGCAAGTATCCGCAGACGGCAAGAGTCACTCCAGGGGAAAACCAAAGTGATGTTCATGCGACACCTATTGAAGGTAGCGCCCCTCTTACCATAACTCTCCCTGAATCCTCGACTGAGGTGTATGAAGTATATGTAGCCCTGCTGCCTACGCCCACAGATGCCACTCAACCTATCAGCTTTGACTTTACCGTCAACGACGGCACCAATACCTACTCCGGCACCGCCAAGGCTCACCTGCACGAAGGCAAGTACGTGGTAGCCACGGGCTTAAAACTCACTAAGCAATAACTAAAAACCTAACGATATGGAAGCGAAGCGACTTGTTAGAATAATGGCCGTGGTGCTGGTGGCACTGGTGGCCGGCACTTCACCCTCATGGTCCTGGGAATATTTAGACTGGGAATATGACGAAGGCGGAGGCCGATATGACTTCTATGCGGAAAAAGGTTCATACGGTGACAACGGCAAGTGGCACTCATGGAACGTGTGCGACTTCAAGACCCTTAGCACATTCAGTTTCGAAGACGACCGTTTCTACTGGGAGTACGATTTCCGGGTTCTTAATCCGAATATCTACATTTCCAATGTGGCACTCGAGGGCGAAATCCTGGTTGTGACGAGCGACGGCACATATCACAAGATTGGCAACTGGAGCAAGTCGCAGAGTTCGACCAGCGATCCTGTCGGCAGACAGACCGACGACAAGTATGGTCCCTTCACCATCTCGAAGGTGGACGACGGCCACTCGATGAAGGTGAGGTTTTACCCGCGTCAAAGCGCTTTCGATGAAGGCGTGAAGAAGATGGTTTTCAGGAGCCACATCCTTTACAACTTCTCCAACCAGAACATATGGGACTCTGGCTGGATGCAGTACGAGAAGGGCATCGACCTCTCATCGGTCTTTGATGCGCATAAGCCCATTCCCGACATGAACGTCGAATGGACAGACGACGGCACCTACATGACCTTTGCCCAGGACATGATGGACAAGAGGAATAACCCCCTCTGGTCGTGCCAACGCTATGGTGTCGACACCTATACCCCTAACGGACAGAGCTGGTACAACAACCATAACCCCTACGATCATACATCCGATTTTACGTTCACCGCGAAAGGCAACGGCAAGATGGATGTCTCCCGTGTGGAGCGTTTCATGAAGGACGATGATTCCTACAGGCCCTACACCACAGCGGTGTTCTTCAACTACTTCGCATCCTCGAGCATCTATACAGACGCTTCTCATAGAAGTAAGTATTCCTTGGTACAGCCAACGAGAACGCTCCTGCTGAGGCCGTTCACACACCCGAAGACCGTGAACGTGGAGTTCGACAAGTGGAATAAGCGCACCACCATTTCGTGGACACGGTATGAAAAGGTGAAATACTATAATGGCGGCTGGCCCGAGACAGACTGTCGTCAGGACGGTGAGTGGTACGTCGTTCGCTACGAGAACGGCGATGCTGCCAACTACACCGTGATAGCCACTTTAAGCGGCAATGCCAATAGTCTGAATGTGACAGACGAGGATATTGACTATGAGAAGGAATACGTCTATCGCGTGGTGTTCCTGCCCGATGTGCTCAAGAATAAGTTCAAGGATCATCTGACCGACAAGTTCCCGGGCGATGACACCGGATGGAAAGAGGCCGAGCACCTGTGGAAAGAGGTCAGGATGAGCACCAAGCTCGAGATGCCCATCAAGCTGGCGCAGGACCGCACCTATCTGGATGCCGTGCACCTCGTGTGGGAATACTGCGTACAGCCTTCGGGCCAGAACTGGACCATTGAACACAGTCCTGCAGGCGAGAACGCCTGGCGCGTGCTGGACAACAGTCTCACCGTAGACCCCGACAAGTCGTCGGCCAGCTTCAATGCTCAAGGTACCGTGTGCGACCTGGTGGACTATCGTGTAAAGACCTCATACGCCGGCAAGGACTTCTACAGCAACGTCATCACCGGCAGCCTACCCGCCGGCAGCTACATCAGTGATGTGAAAGCCTCGACGGGCACCGAGGAGAAGACGGTCATTGTGAAGTGGAAAGTC
>Ga0247611_10001463_pt1 | contig 41695 bp, 33 predicted proteins | sample 177DNAGHGhighgp2_FD_192422 | JGI IMG/M metagenome (GOLD analysis project Ga0247611, IMG submission 192422) | Sheep rumen microbial communities from Palmerston North, Manawatu-Wanganui, New Zealand - 1770 DNA GHGhigh gp2 | ecosystem: Host-associated > Mammals > Digestive system > Stomach > Rumen... | reverse complement strand
GTTCACCCATCGGCCGCGATGCCATCCAGTTCTACCGCTATTACATCACGGATACCGTCTATGTAGGAGCCGACCGTTGTATCCAGCTCGACTTCCTGCCCAACAACCAGCAGGACTACGGCTTCCGAGGACAAATCTATATCATTGCCGACTCCAGCTATCAGGTGAAGCGCTGCGAACTCTACATTCCCCGCTCCAGCGACGTGAACTGGGTGGAGTCGATGCAGTGTATGCAGGAGTTCTCGAAACAGGAGAACGGCGAGTGGCTGCTCACCATCGACGATATGATCGTGGAGCTGATGCTCACCGACTTTATCCAGAAAGGTGTGGTAACGCGAACCACCCGAAAGACCGACTTCTCGTTTGACCCGCTTCCCGACTCGCGTTTCAAGAAGAAGAATCCGCTACAGATAGAACCTGGCTCCGACAGTCGCAGCGAGGCATTCTGGCAGGAGCACCGGCAGGTGGAGTTCACCAAGAGCGAGGCAGGCATGTCGGGCTTCCTCACCCACCTCGAACAGCTCAAGGGCTTCAAATATGTCATCTTCGGGCTCAAGGCCCTCATCGAGAACTACCTTGAGGCGGGAACCCGCGAAAAACCCAGCAAGTTCGACGTAGGCCCTATCAACACCTTCATCTCGCAGAACTTCTACGACGGCTTGCGTTTCCGTGTGGGTGGCCAGACCACGGCCAACCTCAATCCTCACCTCTTCGCCAAGGGCTACATGGCCTACGGCACGAGGCACCACGAGAAGTATTACAACGCCGAGCTCACCTACGCCATCGCCCCCAAGCAGTATCTGCCGCAGGAGTTCCCCGTCAACAACATCATCTTCTCCTCAAAGCGCGACGTGGCCCTGCCCAGCGACAAGTACGGCATCAACGACAAAGACAATGTCTTCGCCTCGTTTAAGGTACACGACATCGACAAGATGTTCCTGTACAACACCCAGCGTCTGGCCTACGAATTCGAGACCTCTACCCACTGGCGTTTCTCCGGCGACCTGAAGACTGAGCGCATCGACCCCATCGGTTCGTTGGAACTGAAGCCCGTGGCACTTGATGCCGCCCCGCTGTCGAAGATGCGCTACACGGAGTCCACCTTCGGCATCCGCTATGCCCCCGATGAGAAGTTCATCAACACCAAGCAGCGCCGCCGCACCACCAACAAAGATGCCTGGTACGTGCAACTGCAGCATACCATCGGCTATCATGGACTGCTCGGAGGCGAGTATGCCTACAACTATACCGAACTGGAGTGGTTCCGCCGCACATGGCTCCCCATGAGTTGGGGTAAGATCGACACCCGCTTACGTCTGGGCAAGCAATGGAACCAGGTACCTTGGCCCCTGTTGCCGATGCCACAGGCCAACCTCTCCTACATCGTACATCCGCAGCTGTTCAACATGATCAACAATATCGAGTTCCTCAACGACCGTTTCGCCTCGCTGATGCTCACCTGGGAGATGGGCGGCAAGATTTTCAACCGCATCCCCCTGCTGCGCAAGCTGAAGCTGCGCGAGATCCTGGAATTCAAGGCTCTCTGGGGCAGTCTCTCCGAACGCAACAATCCCTATCTGCAGCAGAACCAGTCGAGCACGCTGCTGATGAACTTCCCGACAAACAGCTACATCATGGACGGCAAGAAGCCCTATTTCGAGTATGCCATCGGTGTGCAGAACATCCTCAGTCTCATCCAGATTGAGTACGTCCGCCGCCTCAACTACCTCGACCTCCCCACCGCCACCAAGCACGGCATCCGCTTCACAATCACCCCGACATTCTAGGCCGTTACGGAAAGGGGGACTTCTGTTATAATTCCAATCGGTTCAGTTTATCGACGGCATCCTTCAGATTGTCCTCACTAAACCCCACCGAACAGGCGAAAGCCACTGGGGGGATATACAGCGGAAGGTCTTCCAGATCCTTCATGCGAAAAGAAAGGCCCTGAAGACCTGACAGGCCGTCAATCACGCTTACATGCAGTTTGTCCCAAGTTTCAGCCATTTCACTTTGATTGGCGATGGTACTTTCAGTCAGAAGCATCCCCCACACATGAGGTGTATGTTTGTATTTCATACAGAGACGGCCGAGACGATTTTCCATCATGTTGCACGTCACTGCGAGTTTCCATACAGGACTCTCACGGACATCTCCCCCGCTGAAGTCGAGTGCCCCTGGGGCAATCGCCACAATCACGACCTCCCGATACTCCGCAAGCATATACGTATCCCAGTCAGGCATTAACGGTTCTAATCCTTTCTGATAAATGACATAAGACTGGGAATCAGCACACCTTTTTTTCAGGTATTTCAGTTTAAAATCCTATTTTTGATTTCGGACGAGGAACCTCAATGGAAACAATGTCCTCCGGTGTAAGAGAGAACAACGCAGACTTACCACTTGACTGTTGCTTCACACATCGACCAGCATGCTGGATATAAATACGCTCTAGTTGGTTGCCTATGAAACGGGCATTTCCCCACGTTTGAGGATCGCGAGTCTGATAGGCAGACGATAATATGCTCACATATTTTTCCCATGCCTCGGTTGTAAATGTGTAATTATACTCCTTAATGCGAAGTTTTGTGATTTCCAAAAGTTCGTCAATTGTAAAGTCTGGGAACTCAAACTTATTGGGAAAGCGCGACTGCAATCCAGGATTGAGGTCGATAAGCTTTTGCATCGGATCTTTGTAACCGCATAGTACAACAGCAATATCACGCTGTGATTCATCTGCAAGGATATTCATCAGCAATGGAATTACCATTTTCCCTGGGTCATGTGGGTTTGAACTATTCAACAGATAAGCTTCGTCTATCATCAATACACCGCCTTTTGCCATATCGATAACCTGACGTGTGGAGCGTTCTTCGTCCCCCCACAGTGTACCTATGAACGTACTACGGTCGCATACCACTACATGTCCTTTCGACAAAGCCCCGGCTTGTCGGAGCAGGGAACCATAAATCTTACAGATGGTTGTCTTTCCCGTACCAGGGCGGCCTAGGAACAAGCTATGTAATGACACTTTATGTTGTTTGACTGTAGGACATAATTCACGCATCATCTTATTGTAGCTTGTCAGTTTAACCAGTTCATCCATGCGTTGCTTAATCTCACTACAGCCCACGAGTTTGTCGAGCTCTTCGCGAGGATTTGCAATTGGGCGCAATATTTCGACTTTAACACTTAGATTCTGGTTCTGCTCAATCTGGCCATCAGGAAAAGATGTATCTTCTTCTGAAGGTTTTTCATCTTCTGTTGATTCCAAATTGCTCTCTTCAGAACAGTATTCAGAATCGGAATCTTGATCTTCTTCTATATGCTTTTCAGAAGAGTCATTGCTTTCGTTATTGACAAATTCGTTGAGCAGCCTCACGAATTCGTCATCATCCGATTCTGGTTCCTCTACTGAATGCTCTTCTTTAGTGTCTGGTACAGGGGTGATGGGGCTTTCAGTTTCCAATGCATGTAGTGGCGTTTCATTCAAAGCGTACACGTAGAACTTACAATCTAGATCTTCATCTTCATTCACCCGTATCTTGCGATACTTAAGTCTTTTCATATAGTCTATGACTGTGACATTGTTGGAATCCCACATCTCATAAAGTTCGTACGCATTGGTTATGTCAGCCTCTGTTAACAGTACACCATATACAGGTATCATGAGCCGGTTGTTGATAGCACGAACAGTCTGCGCCAATTTCCAGACGTTGCTGACACGTGGTTCATGGCCATCACTTAAAATAAGGGGACTGAGAGTTTCGGATTCTTCATATGTCTGTTCTACGCGATGACCGCAGCAGTCAAGGCATACCACGACCATACATGAATTGTCGCAATAAAGATATACGTCGAAGTCCGTCAAATATGGGGGTAAGCCCTTCAGGTGAGAGGAAAAGACGGCATAATTCACCGCCATAGCATCTAAGTGTTTCCAGATAGTTGTTTGTGTCTGTTTCTTGAAATCGTTAATGAGTCTATATTCTTTCCGCATAATCTACATAATTCTAACCACTATAAAAAACAAATGAAAGTGTAAATCCCCTTGGAATAGGGACACAAGAGTAATAGGCAAGTGCTCCTGCACCGACCTATGGAATTATAGGTATTTAATTCAGCGAATACACTATCACAATCCCCGACTATTGTAGCAATATGCCAAAGACCGCTTCAGCAAGCAAAGAGCGAAAGCATGCTTTCAAGCTCTTTCGAGCGCCAAAGGTCTTCGAGGCTTAACCTCAAAGAACGCACAAAACGACAAGGTACAATCCTCCTGTCGATTCTCAGATTCAGTTCTTCACATCATCATTGAACCGCTCGACACTTGGCTGTTTCCTTTGTCATCTTGTTCATTCTTGCTACAATTTTTAATTTGATTTTGTGATAGAATTATGTAATTCGGTTGCAAAAGTAGTCAAAAACTCCGTTCCCTCCAAATGTTTTGAGGGAAATTTTGAGGTCTCGAAAAATATATTTTTTCAGATGATAGAATGGTGAACACAGATGGCTCTTTAACTATATGGACAAAATCGATAAATATGAACGAAAAGAAGAAAAAATCTTTTATAGAATTTATGGAAGAGCATCCAGAACTGTTCTACGACATTAGTGAGTTGGATGGTTTGGAAGACAATGAAGTGACACAGAAACCCCTAAATGAATGGATAGAAGAACTTGTGGAGAAGGATTGTTCAGAGAAGTGAATGGCACACAAACTGGAGTTATCGGGAACATCGTAACGGTAATAGTTGATAGGCCAAAAGGATGCCGCCATCCCGTTTACAAAGATTTGTGTTATCCTATAAACTATGGATATATAGACGGCATAATGGCTCCAGATGGAGAAGAACAAGATGCCTATATTATTGGTGTGGATGAACCTGTCAAGAAGTTTACGGGAAAGGTCGTTGCCATCATTCACAGAAAGGACGACATAGAAGATAAATGGGTAGTATGTCCCCCAAATATGACATATACAAAGTCAGAAATCGGAAGTCAGGTATATTTCCAAGAACAATTTTTTGATTTTGAGGTAATTGTGGCATCAGAGGAGATCAACAGAGTTATGGAGGATTATGCGATAGCTCTCGATGAAATTCGGAGCTATGCCCCTCACGGAAGCCATCCAGTATTAGCAGAACTACAGGAGGCTGGTCATGAACTCCGTTCTGGAGAGGAAATCAACTATCACCTTGAATGGAATATCGTGGACATCGATGAATCTCACATATATGTGACAAACAAAACTAACGGCCATCGCTACCATATTTCTGTTGTATGGCCCGCATGGCTCTATGTTGATGTCTATCGCATCAGAGAAGATGGAACTGAAATATGGGCTTTTAATGCAAAGGAAATATAAATGATTGTGGCATATTGACCAAGTTAAGAGAATAATTCGTAATTTTGTGGCATAAAATATTATTTTGATGAGTATACTCAGTATCATTGTCCTGATTATCATTGGCGGAATCATCTACGCTTTCCGCGACCAGCTCCTGATGGCAGCGATGTATATTGGATTCTTCATGGGCGTTGGTGCGTTGATAGGATGGTGGCTCTTCGACAATGCCAGTGCAGGATCCACCGTTGGCTTCTGGGCTGCAGTATTCTTTGGAGTGCGCTATATCGTAAGCGTCTCTGATGTTACGCCTTGCAAAATCAATGACGATTGTTTACATTGTTGCCCATCTGTCAGGCAACAGTTCACGGTACTTGTTTAATGGTGTGTTTGGCTGCCACATGGCGGTCTTGTCAAGGATGTCTACAATATAGTCAAAGAGGTTGATGTGATTCGTCTTGGCTGACAATGCCAGCGTATATAGCACGGCAGCACGTTCTGCACCTGAGTGCGATCCGAAGAAGAGCGAGCTTCTTCTTGACATGGAGAAATATCGGTTCATCCTCTCGACGAGGTTGTTATCCAGGTTGGTGTCGCCGCGTTTGAAGATGTCCACCACGGCATCCCACTCCATGTCGAGATACCCTGCGGCAGATGCGAGATCACTCTTGGGCAGCAGGTCCGGCTTGGCGAGTATCTCGTCAAGGAGTTCCCTGATGTCGGCCAGTATACCCGGGGCATACTTCTGTCTCCATTTCAGGTGGTCGTCCACAGTCCAGCCTTTCTCGCCGACCTTGTGTTCATGGTCCCTCTGGCAGAGCTTGTTCAGGAGCCTGACCATCCTGGCCGCGTCAGGCTCATAGTCCTGACACTCAATGAACCGTCGCTTGATGTGCTGTATGCAGGCTATACGGACGATGAAGGGATAGTCACTACCCTCTATTTTCTTGTAGAATGATGCCGCGTCGCTCTGCATTGTTCCCTTGTAGTCCTCCACTTCCTTGAAAATGACATCACCTGATCTTGATCCGTCCTCGTACACCACATACAGCAGGCCGGCATTCACTGCCACGATGACCCAGAAATAGCCTTTCCTGACGCCCTTGCCCTTGGAGTTCTTCTCAGGCACGAGAATCTTGAAATAGGTCTCGTCGGCTGCAATGTAGTCCTTTCCGAGCACTGCCTGGCGGATGGCGGCATAGAAGCGGGCGAATGCCTCGGCGGCACGCTTCATCAGGAAGCTGGCCGTCTTCTTGTTGAGGTTGAATCCCATGTCCTCGAAGTAGTGGACGATACGCTCCATGGGCATGGCGTACATGTAGCGCAGCTCTGCCATCTCCGCCTTTATCTTCTTGGTAGTTATGCCATAATTCTCCATCCAGTGGTGGACGGCACTGATACTTACACCGACACTGCGACAATAGGCCGACAGAGTAGCCTTGCCGTTTAATCGCAGCTCATTCCTGTAGCCGCTGATCACATGACTATAATCTTTCTTTGCATCCATAATTTATACTTTTGATACATGGGTGCAAAGGTAGCAACTTTCGAGCAATGCTACAATACGGAAAAACGGAGACGCTTACCTTGTAATGGAATGAAGATAGAATTATTGTTTACATCTTTGCAACGATTGCAGCAATGTCTTAATCCTTGTTGTAATGGAATGAAGATAGAATGGAAACAGAAGGGGAGTAAGTCATCTCGTAATGGGTCTTAATCCTTGTTGTAATGGAATGAAGATAGAATAAACCACAGGCATTTACACCAGAACGGTCTCTGTGTCTTAATCCTTGTTGTAATGGAATGAAGATAGAATTGATGGTAAGCTGTTGGTACTGAAGGGCAAGGCTTGTCTTAATCCTTGTTCTAATGGAATGAAGATAGAATTTACTGGTCGTAAGCCAGGTCGTTTCAATCACTTGTCTTAATCCTTGTTGTAATGGAATGAAGATAGAATAGACAATCGTCACTCGTGTAGGTGAAGGAACGAAAATGTCTTAATCCTTGTTGTAATGGAATGAAGATAGAATAGACAATCGTCACTCGTGCAGGTGAAGGAACGAAAATGTCTTAATCCTTGTTGTAATGGAATGAAGACAGAATAGTCCTATAATCTATAGATTTGGAACATTGTTCAAATTTTATTTTTTCGCTTATACCTCATATTCTCAACTACTTACGTCTGCTCTAGCCAATTTTTCGCAAATGATTATGCGATAATGATTGTATCAATAAATCAAAGAACGCTACATGGATATCCGAAATCATGATTTTCTTACGTTGCAAAGAATTTTACCTCGCTTGTTAATACAATAAGTTTTCCCAGATAACGTAACATTAGCCAAACCTTCATGGAAGTATTTTCCAGAATCCCAAACACAAGGGATAATCTGAAAACCAGAATGGTCTATATATCCAATCTTTCCATGAAGTTCCACCATTGCCAACCCGTCTTTAAATGGATGACATATTTCCCATTCGTTTCTTATGACAGTTCTTCCTGAATGGTCAATATATCCCCATTCTTCCGTGGCTGCAAGACCCTCAAAGAATCCATTGTCCCAGTCACAACACCATCTGTCATTGATAACGAAATCTCCGTTTTTATCAATAAAACCTTGATCTTCAATTGATGCCGACCCTTCTGCAAATATTGATGCTCCAGTACAAAATATTTCAATAGCTTTTCTGCCATTTCTGTCAATGTAACAAATCTCATCTCCCAAATAGGTCATCCCAAGACCTTCAGAAAAAACGATTTCTTCGTCATAAATGCATGGCACGACAATCCTTCCGCTTCGATCTATGCATCCATATTTCCCATTTTCATTACTAATAGAAGATACGCCATCATTAAATGATGTCGCCGAATTCCATTTGCATGGAATCACCACATTCCCTCTTTTATCAATAAAACCATATTTCCCAAAGTCTTCTATAATAGCTAGACCTTCATGGAAGCCTCCAAAATCGAAACTGTAGTCTTCCGGAGATTCAAGCACCACATTTCCATTTCTATCAATAAAATATTCATTACGATCATCAGTAACTCTTGCTAATCCTTCAGAAAAATCCTCAGCAGTTTGCCACTTACAAGGGATGACAATATTACCCCAAACGTCTATAAATCCCTTTTTCCCGTCTTCTTCTACCCAGGCCAGTCCCTCATGAAAATCTCCAACTGCATGCCAAGAACAAGGTATTATTACGCAGTCATTCTCTTGTACACAATCAAGTTTATTTCCACGCATAAGTCGAGTGTACTCTACAAATTCCATAAAAGAAAAAAAGTTATCTCGATTTATCAGTGGAGTACCACAATTAGAACAAAAATTAGCACCAGGAATGTTACCTGGAAACTTGCAATTTGGGCATTCTTTAATCATATTACTTTCTTTTTAGTTCTTTTGATTTACCCCTTTGCTGCAATAAAAAACACCTATGGGCTCTACGGGTGCAAAGTTAATATTTTATTTCTTATCTTCATACTCTTTTAGCATTTTTTGGTTAAAACACCTTGTTTCCTTAAGTCTGTTGACTCTCCGTTCGTATAATGGAATGAAGATAGAATACGGTAAGGAGGTTCCTCTCCTCGCTATCTCCAGTCTTAATCCTTGTTGTAATGGAATGAAGATAGAATAAACAAAAGCAACAAAACTCCAGTACAAAGTATTCGTCTTAATCCTTGTTGTAATGGAATGAAGATAGAATATTAATGATTATGAACACAGATTATCCGTTCTACTGTCTTAATCCTTGTTGTAATGGAATGAAGATAGAATAATTATTATACGCGTATGGTAACAGAAGGAACGTGTCTTAATCCTTGTTGTAATGGAATGAAGATAGAATAAAAAAACTTACAACGCCTATGAGCAGCAACAACGTCTTAATCCTTGTTGTAATGGAATGAAGATAGAATTAAATTTAGACATTGTCTTTGAGTTGCTTATAGATGAGTCTTAATCCTTGTTGTAATGGAATGAAGATAGAATAATCATTCAAAGAAAGTTATGCATTTCTTAGAAACGTCTTAATCCTTGTTGTAATGGAATGAAGATAGAATATTAAACATAAAAAAACATATGAAACAAAAAAATTGTCTTAATCCTTGTTGTAATGGAATGAAGATAGAATTTGTTTGAGAGCACTTAATAATTGTGCGGAGTGAGCGTCTTAATCCTTGTTGTAATGGAATGAAGATAGAATAAATTAAAAAATAGCAAAATGGAAAGAAATTTTTTGTCTTAATCCTTGTTGTAATGGAATGAAGATAGAATGTGGCTGCGTATGCCTTATCTGAAGGCCAAAGGGTCTTAATCCTTGTTCTAATGGAATGACGATAGAATCAAGTATGATCAGACGTCTCTCCTCAATCGTGAGACGTCTTAATCCTTGTTCTAATGGAATGACGATAGAATGGAGGTATAACATTGGCTATGTGTGGCCATTTGTTAGTCTTAATCCTTGTTCTAATGGAATGACGATAGAATAAGACGCACTGATAGTGGCTTTCCTACTAGGCAGAGATGTCTTAATCCTTGTTCTAATGGAATGACGATAGAATGAAATAGACGCTTTGCCGAATTCTTACGAAGAAGTCTTAATCCTTGTTCTAATGGAATGACGATAGAATTTAGAAGGAGAGGTTGGCATCGGACGCTCAGAGTGTCTTAATCCTTGTTCTAATGGAATGACGATAGAATTTACGATGCCACAGATTGCTCGCAAGGGCAATGGGTCTTAATCCTTGTTCTAATGGAATGACGATAGAATCAACGAAATTGTTCTCATTTGGTAACGTGAAGAGTCTTAATCCTTGTTCTAATGGAATGACGATAGAATGAGAAGATAATGTCGGAGGTCTCAACTCCGCCATGTCTTAATCCTTGTTCTAATGGAATGACGATAGAATCTTCCTCGTGCCAAATGAGTCAAAAAATATTTCTTTGTCTTAATCCTTGTTCTAATGGAATGACGATAGAATGAAAATAAGACTCTTTATCGAATTGATTCCTTTATGGAGTCTTAATCCTTGTTCTAATAGAATGACGATAGAATCTTCCTCGTGCCAAATGAGTCAAAAAATATTTCTTTGTCTTAATCCTTGTTCTAATGGAATGACGATAGAATGAAAATAAGACTCTTTATCGAATTGATTCCTTTATGGAGTCTTAATCCTTGTTCTAATGGAATGACGATAGAATTTAGTAACTGCCGGTCAAGTACTTGTACTGCCGTATGTCTTAATCCTTGTTCTAATGGAATGACGATAGAATTCGGTCAAGGCATTATTTGGAAAAACTTCTAAGAAGTCTTAATCCTTGTTCTAATGGAATGACGATAGAATTTGATGCAAATAACATTGCACAGCTGTCACGTCGTCTTAATCCTTGTTCTAATGGAATGACGATAGAAAGACATGGAGCATTTCACGAGAGAAGGTGGTCATCGGTCTTAATCCTTGTTCTAATGGAATGACGATAGAAAGGCATTAGAGGTCTTGTCCCATGGGGGAAGTGTCTTTGTCTTAATCCTTGTTCTAATGGAATGACGATAGAATCAATATGCTGAGCTATAGCGATGGCACAATCTCAGTCTTAATCCTTGTTCTAATGGAATGACGATAGAAGTCCTGACTTGGGAAGGCCATGGAGGCATATATGTCGGGTCTTAATCCTTGTTCTAATGGAATGACGATAGAATCCTACCACTTGTGGAAGAGAAACTCAAAAAAGGTCTTAATCCTTGTTCTAATGGAATGACGATAGAAGCCTTTCTTTGTGCTCGTGCAGTGAGGACTACAGCGTCTTAATCCTTGTTCTAATGGAATGACGATAGAATGAGGAGAAAGGACTGCTTTTCGATGCAGTACAAGTGTCTTAATCCTTGTTCTAATGGAATGACGATAGAATCCAACGGTTTTATGCTCGTTGATACGCGCACCAAGTCTTAATCCTTGTTCTAATGGAATGACGATAGAATTGGTTTCTACCCCGGTAAAATCACCTATGACTCAAGCGTCTTAATCCTTGTTCTAATGGAATGACGATAGAATGTCTTATGAAAAGGACGCCAGCCAGCTGACAGGTGTCTTAATCCTTGTTCTAATGGAATGACGATAGAATTATGAAGAAGAATTTTTCTACAAAGATTGTCGCATGTCTTAATCCTTGTTCTAATGGAATGACGATAGAATTTGCTTTGCCGAAGGGGATAAGGTCAAACTCTCTGTCTTAATCCTTGTTCTAATGGAATGACGATAGAATTTATAGGAGATTTAATTATGTTATTCAAGAATTTGTCTTAATCCTTGTTCTAATGGAATGACGATAGAATCTCGTGAAGAGGCAGGTCATCAGCGACAAGCCGTGTCTTAATCCTTGTTCTAATGGAATGACGATAGAATAACAATAAGTAGGTCATCGCCGGACTAGCGAAAGAAATGTCTTAATCCTTGTTCTAATGGAATGACGATAGAATTGCTGAGGGTGGCGTGAGAGAGTTCGTATCGGTTGTCTTAATCCTTGTTCTAATGGAATGACGATAGAATGTATTGACAGGCGAGCCAACTTACGAGGAAAAATGGTCTTAATCCTTGTTCTAATGGAATGACGATAGAATACTCCTATTTACTAGTGGTTCAGGAATTGTTCATTTTTTCAGCATTTCTTATACCTCACATTTTCAACCACTTACACCCTTTCGACCATTTTTTCGCAAATGCCTGTTATTTCTAATCGCAAATGCAGGATTTCTGAGTCACACAATTTTGTAACTAGCTATTATTCAGTATTTTAGCAGTCCTCAAAATTTCGCAAATGATTAGCGGCAGGTTACAGCAAATGGACTCTTGCGAAAATCGCGCTCGATTTTCCCTGATTTCATCGGGTGCAAAGATACTCATTTTTCGCAAATGTCGCAAGCATTTTGGCAAAAATCTCGATTTGCGAAGAATATTTCCTATCCGATTTTGTCAACAATTACTCAAAACCCTCAAAATGAGGCTTTTAGCGAAATCGGATTTTTCGCAAATGATTTTGCCATTTTTGATTGTTGCAATAAGTCAAAGACCGCTTCATCCAGCATTACACTACGGCAATTTTAACTGGTTCCTTCTTCTTAACAGGAGGTATATACTCTATGCGTGCATAACATTCAGAGCAGAGCGGATAAATGTTTATCCAATCTTCTTTCCTGACTACCAGTTTTGCCAGTCGCTTGCACATGTTCTTATATTGTATCTCAGTGAGCATACACTCAAAGACACTGTAGTTCATTCTTGTACCTATGGACTCCATCAGTTTCACGACCCGATAGCGTCGTTTGTCGTCGCTAATGTCGTAGGCTACTACATAAAAATGCTTATACTTCATCTTATACCTTATTATTATATATACTACCACTTCGCCACATATGGCTTAAACTTTGCTGTTCCTTCAAAAACCTTTGCCAACAGTTTGGCTTGCTTTTGAATAATCTGCTCCATTTTCATCTCTTCGCCCAGATAGTTCTCATATCGAGCCAGACGTTCCATCACAGATTTCACCAACAGCTGGCGAGTCTTGTCTGTCAACAGCCCATTTCTGACCTCCAGATCCTGTCCTTTTTGAATAAGGCTGATAACAATACGATCGACCACCTGACTACGGAAAATTTCAACCATGTCGTACACCAGTGTTGGCTTACCCTCTTGGCGAGCATGAATGATGCTGTCATAGGGATTGAGCTTTGCGGCAAGCAATGCCTGCCATACTCTTACATATAGGATAGCATAACCATAGTTAAGCATGGAATTTACCAAATCTTTTGCACCCTGATGTTCACGTGAGGCAAATTCCACTTCATCGTCTGCTATCAATTCCCTGATATAGTCCCAGTAGCGGATGGCCATCTGGGCCTCGTGTCCTACCAACTTTTGCATATAGTCACCGCTGCCTGTAGGTACTATCTTTCGCCACATTCTAAAAGCATTAGCCTCTTGCTCAACCATTGCAAACTTCGTCTGAAGATTGGGATAGAGTTTCTTGTGATATTTATTGAAGTACTTTACTAAAGCCAACTGATTTCTGATTTTACCACTGATGATACCTAAGGCTATTTCGTTTTTTAGTGTCTGATTTGCATTACTTTGTTTTCCCCAAAGTGTGTTCTGCAAATATTTGGCGTTGATGATGGAGCCGAGATGCGAACCTTGACAGTCGAAAAAGTCAATAGGAATTTTCTTGTTCAGGCAGAATCCAACTAAATTGGATGACAGGGAAACACCTTGTCCTGTGATGACAATCTGTGAGAGGTTGTCTGCATGGTGCTGAGCTATCACCTTTCCTTTTTCTGTTACCGTAACTCCTCTATTAGTCATTCCAACGAACGTTCCTGGCCTGTTTACAAGAAGGCCACTCGTTTCTGCCTCTATTCTTCGGAACTCTTTTTTCCGCTGTTGTACCAGTTTCTTGTTTTTCTCACTACCGGCATTCAGCTGAGCCTCATTCTTTTTAGCAGCAAAATCAGCCACCAGTTCACCTATATAGAGCTTTTTCCTAGCCTGATATTGCTTGGAAAGAAAATTAATAGTGCAGAGTGCCGATTGCAAACTTGTCTTACTAGTAAACACCGAAGGTTCTTCACTTACTATCGACTGCAATCGCATGAAGAGATAGGCATCAAAACTCTCCAAGTCGTTTTCAGGCAAAAGCATAGCATAATAGTTGCTGATGCCATCCCATATTTTCAGGCTTTTGGATGACAGACCATCTTTTCCTAATTCCAAAGAGAGTATTCTCTGGTTCAGTTCCTCTCGTTTTTTCTCCGTAATGCAAGCCTGAGCCTGTTTGATGGTAATACCAAGAAAGTCGAACTTGTCCGACAGGCTAATGATGGATATGGGTTTATTGAGCGAAAGCTTCAGTTTCTCGTTCAAATATTGCTCAGTTTTCTCGGCCAAGTCATGTGCTTGCTCTTTACTTTCACAGAGGAAAAGGAAGTCGTCAGCATAGCGAATATAGGGTAGATGACGGCTAATAGCGAACTGATCAAAGGAATGAAGATAGAGATTTGATAGCAATGGGGAGAGAATAGCTCCCTGAGGAGTACCAAACTCTGTATCCATCCATTCACGGCTCCTCTGCTTGACCTTTCCCATCTGCATGCAGAGCATAATCAGACGAACGAGTTCCTCTTCCGTTCCTGTGCCTATCAATCTCCTTCGGAGAAGGAAATGGTCTATCGAATCGAAGAAGTTATCGATGTCTAACCTCAGTACGTATTTGTATTTTTTGTTTTTGCATTCCGACAACACCCGACGAATAGCCTTCGTTGCCCCTTTCCCGGGACGATAGCCATAACTGTTGCCCACAAAGATGCGGTCATAACGTGGTTCAATGATGGCACGTATGGCCTGCTGTACGATTTTGTCGCGTATGGCAATCATGCCTAATTTACGTTTCTCCGCTGGATCTTTCGATTTGGGAATTTCAATCTCCAGATAAGGATAGGGTTTCCAAGTCCCGTCTTTTAATTCCTCGGCTAACTTCGGAATCTGTTTCTTCTTTTCCTTATCAAACTCTTGTATCGTCACTCCGTCAATACCACCCGCAGCACCTTTCTCTTTTACAACAATCCAAGCATTGTAAAGAGTATTCTCAGAACATAATATGTCTATTTGTTTAGCCATAGGCTTTACAGTATTACTGGTAAGCGATTGCAAATATAGTGAAAGTTTTCGAAAATAGCAAGCGGATTGCAAGAAAAGTTGAAACTTCCTAACGGAATGTGGATAGAACGAGCGACGACCAGACTAAGTTCTGGCACGGCCGAGTCTTGTCATAATCCTTATTCTAATGGAATGACGATAGAATTTACCGAAACGGTGAAGAAGGAGCCAAAAGACTCGGTCTTAATCCTTGTTCTAATGGAATGAAGATAGAATATTCTGGATTGGCTGCTGGCTGCTCTCGAATGTGTCTTAATCCTTGTTGTAATGGAATGAAGATAGAATATTATGGAATTACAGGATTTAACAGGCTTTGTGTCTTAATCCTTGTTCTAATGGAATGAAGATAGAATTCAATGCTCGTTGGTACCGCGGATCAATTCAGATGAGTCTTAATCCTTGTTCTAATGAAACATAAACAAATTCTACATTTATTACATTGTATCAGTATGCCAAAGAACGCGATGATCGAAATGTACTACTACATATCGTCTTTTGCTAGAATATTAATTTTCGTCATTGCTAATTGCATCTTCCGTGGAGTCGTGAGGATGTTATTGTCAACGAAAGTGATACCCATGTTATCTGCAATACGTTTCAGTACGTCACTATCATCTTTTTTTAACGAGAAGATATAGGAGTTGCACGACATGCCAAGCAATGCTTCGCTGATAGCACAGGCTTTATAGACGATTTCGTTGAAAAGTCGTTCCGTCTGCACGCCCGTCTTGCATTCTATGACAAAGAGCTTGTTGCCTTTGGTAAAGACCACATCCAATTCATTGTTATGACGAACACCCTGCCGAGAGATGACCACGCTGATGGCAATATCCTGAGGCTTTACATACTTGTTCACCAGATGATAGACATATTCCTCAAACCAGCCACCCGTCAGGTACTCCAGTTCCTCATGAGTCAGAACACCTTTCTGCTCTGGCACGAACTGGATATCATAAAGTAAGCGTGACAAACCAGGAACAGCAGGACTGCTGAAACTACCCGTCGACTCTATGGTTTTTATTTGCACACGCTTTCTCTTCCTGTAGTAGGTGCGAAGCAGTTCCATTGTCTCGTAGTCCTGACGGGGTAGCATCTGCTTGGAAAACAATTTGAAGACATAGTTCGTTTCTGCTTCTGAGCGAATGGGATAATGAATGCCTTCGTTGAGATTCTGCCGGATGTCGTGGGCACGGAGATATTCGGCAATCGTCATCTTGTGGTGAATCGGGAAGAACAGATCGTCGTTGTCGTTGATGCTGTCGTCGAAGATGGATTTCACGATGAGGTTCTCTTCCACCTGTACGTAGAAAAAGTCAGTGTGGAACCTCTCAAACACCTGTTGCACGGCCAGTGCCATGTATCTCGTTCCACCGGCAAGATTGACCCAGTAGTAAGTCTCCTTATTGAGACGTCCCAATACCGTGCGGCAAATCTTCTCATACGTAATCTCATCCATGTCGTGCTTCAGTACAATCTCGTCTATCTGCGCTGCCGGAACATTGAATAGTTCCGACAACGCATCAAGATCGTCCTCTGTATCTTTGGCCGAGATATACATCAGTCGGTCGCCCTCATCATACATCTCCTTGATGAAGAGGTAGGCCGGTATCGGGTTGTCCTCCGTGATGATGTTTACTAATGTCTTGGGCATAGATATGGTTATTTCAGTTGTCCGTACCCCACATTAGTTTTGGCACCAACACCGACAGTGGTAAGGATTTCCTTGAACAGTTTACGTTTAAGTTCTTTTTCTTCATCATTGCCCACCAACTTGAACCTGAACTGTAGCCTACATCCTGGTGCGATTTTCAGGAAAGTGATAGGAGTGGGATTCTTAAGAAGATTGTCGTGATTTTCTCCACCATGTGGGGTGATGGAATCGGAACAAAGAATACGTCCCTTGCCTTTCTTCTCTGCTTGAACAATGACAGCATCAAAGAAGACGTCCCTGTCATAAATTGACTTGGGGATAAAAATACGGTTTTTGGTGGCCTTTACCTTCTCTTCCCAGTTTTGACCATATTTTTTCTTTTCAGCCTCAGTATCCCGCAGTTTGCCTTCGAAGATTTCCATTTCATAGTCGTATGAGTCATGGCTACCGTCGTAGAATTCTTTAAACCATGCACGCAGTACACCCTTGACCGAAGACCCATAGACAACAGGCATGCCATAGGTCCAGTCGAAATGGACTCCCAACTTAAACTCACCCTCAATCTTGGCTTCATGATTGATCCCAATTCCTGTTACCAAGCCAGGATAAAGCACCTCCAATTCAAAACAATCCTTATCCTCTACACACTCAATAGAGGGCATTTTAGCCCATAGCCCTGAGGCACATAATGAAGCATTGCGTCCATTTATTCTGTCAACCACATCTTTGGGCGCCTTTTGATCATTACTCTGAAGATATCTAAAATCGATTCCTTCAAAGTATTTCTTATAATATTGCTGGTGCAAATTTTTACTCATGTCCCTTGAATTTAAATGTTCTTACAGCAAGCTTCAACGCAATTCCATATTCAATAATCTTTTTCTGTAATCCAGCTAATTCACTTCCACTGGCTCCAATCACCTGTTGGAAGAAAGCGTCTGCGCTTTTCTGGCTACCAATCTCTTTGCTATACATGGCAGCAAGCAGTTTGATGATTTCCTTCTTATCTACATCCGAACTGCCTTTTCCACTATAGTACAGAGCCATTGCCGGCTTTAATCCAGACAAAGCAACTGATACTGAGAAAGCTGCAATCTGACCATTGTAGGAGTCGCTTACTATCTCATTCTTTGTCTCATCATAGATGCCACTATGCCTAATGACATCATCTGCCCAAACCATCAACTGGTTTTTTCTTTCTTTTGATATAGCCATAATGTGCCTCCTTTTACTTTATCAGTTCAAACTTGCAATATCCATAGCCGATGGTGGCATTGGCACCAATCTGAACAATCTTTCCGTCAAGGGTTTTTGCCAGCACGTCCTTCTCTTCCTGAATAATGGTATAAAGCACGGTCTCTGCTGGCAGCACCTGCTCATACCATAGATTCTTGCTTTCACCATTCTCCAGTACATTGCGTGCTATGATGGGGAGGTTGTCATCGCTGCATAACGCAGAAAGACCATCGTTCTCTGTCTTCACCGCCTTTCCATTATAATTTTCAGGTTTGGCATAGTTAAAGGAGGGATTAAACAGTTTTACTCTGTCATTCAGCATTGTGATAACATTGTCAGAAGTAACATAGTGGTAGAGGATCTGATCATCCTGTTGGGGAAGAAAAAGCAGTTTGGCATCGAAGAAGATAGCTTCGCCTTTCTGGGAGTCTCCTTTCTTGTCCAGTTTGTCGGACCCAAAGAGTTGCTTGCGAATGGCCTTATTGTCATCTCCCTTCAAGCTACTCTCAGGAGAATTACAACAGAACTCATTGATGGCACCCTTCAGAGAACTTGAATTGATACAGGGCAGACCTGTCAGCGGGTCACGCTGGATAGCCTTGTCGATAATCGTGAAATCACCACCACTCTCGTTGCCAACATGCAAGTTGGTCTTTGCCGTAATTTTAAAAACATGTGTATTCATATCGTTACTTTTTTAATTATTTATATTCGTTATAACCTATTTGTCTAAATTCTTTTTTTGATTCAATTGCGCTGATAAACTTTTGTTTCTGTTCTTCGTTCTCAAAGTAGAACACGGAGCCAGGGGCATAAAGTTCATATCTATTGCTTCGAGTCAGATTGCCACTCAAGATGTGATACGACTTTACTTTGTCCATTTCCGACTTCAAGAAACGGAATGGCATCAGTCTCGTTATGGCAAACTTAGCCGTTTGTGCCTCAGCACGAGTTAGGAACGTAGGTGACAGCAGGCAGATAGCATTGTTCATGGATACAATGCTGCCCTTGGAATCATCATTCTTTGAAATGCCGATGACGAACTGCGAATTATCACCACCGATGGATACCAGCTGCCCTCTATATTCCTCCAAATTCAAGGAATCGTCCACTTCTGCATCGAATACAAAGCAATAGGAAGCATGCTTGTTATTGAAGCGATACGAAATCTGTTTGAACAATGCGGAATCCTCCACCTTTCCCGTTTTGATATTGCGGTCTATGCCGATACGCCGGTCTTCAATAAACACGCCTTCTTTTTGAGGGTCTTCCCCTTGCTTAAAGTCATAAGAGTTTTTCCCGTCCGTCAGTTTTACGGAAATACCTTCTTTGGCTTTATACTCTTTATCAGTGAGTCCAGGGATACACATATCTTTCATATTATATGTTCCGATCGAGGCTTTTGTAAAATCCAGTTCTCCAAACAAAGGCGCAAACTCTAGATATGCGGCATTGCCTTCTCCACCTTTTCGGAGGAGTCGCACATGGCTCAGTCCCATAATAAGTCCAAATTGGTTTTCACCATGATCGCCCTCGTTTACGGTAAAACTCCGTCCACCTATCAGTGCCTTGGCCTTATCTTTGTCTATGATTTGTCCATCCTTAAAGGCATCTTTGTTATTACGCAAAATCAAGAAGCGCAACATACCCAGCAAAGATGTCTGCTGTGGATACATTGAAGACTGGATGATATAACTGGAAAACTGTTCGTTGAAAGAATTGTCCTGACTCTGCACCTTGAATGTCATGTCGCCACCGAAGAAGAATTTATCGACTGGTGTCAATGTAATCTGATATTTACTCATCGTGTAAGTCCTCCCCTTTTATGAATTTTGCTGTACGTAATAAACTATAAAGTGTCTGGATATATTTTTTCTTGTCTTCTATTTTATTATATAGAATAGGCATGATACTTTTAACTGCATCAAAATAGGCAACCTTGTCGTTGTCGAACTCCAGCACTTTATCAAACAAGGCTTTTAGTCTTTCTTCCTGTCCGCTTTCCAAGACAACATCCACCAAGGGCTCTTCTTGACGAAGTTTATGAGCAATGGCAGATACCGTATCCTTGTCGGTTGTTGCTTCTATCAATTTCTCGAATTGTTTTTTTAGTTCCTCGTCCTTCAAAGAGAATGCTGCATTAAAGGTTCCACCACTATGCTTGCGGAGGCTCCATGCTACTGCTTTCTTTCCACTAATATTCTTTGCCGTGTCGAACAGAAGGTTTCTAGCAGACTCCAGAGCCTCATAGAGCGGATATTTGTAGTATGAGATGGAAACGCCAAATGAAAGCGATGCCTTTATCTCAATCCCCTTATCATCCTTCAGTTCTAAATTATCTACAACGCCCTTAACGCCTTTGAATGCACTATTCTCAATATCATCAAGTAAATTGAAGATATGAGTTCCATCTTTTCCAATGACAGGGGCGATGAACAGCAAGTCATCACCACCTGCATAGATGGGAAGTCCACCAAAGTCTTCTATCAGTTTTGTAGCGTCCAGACCGAATTGAACTAACTTTGTGGAAATTTCCAATACTTTACCATCGTCTAAACCTGTGTGTGAAACCGTTTTGCCCACATTATCGCCATCGGCCTGTACTACGCAGAAATACCGATGATGGGATTTTTCCTTTATTTCTTTGTGCTCTTCTCGTTGGGCATTTGCAATCTCTTCTATCGTTTTTACCTTTTTGATGAACTTGCCATCTGCTAAGTTAAAAAGGGGTGAATCTTTTTTCTCAGAGATGATCTCATAAATGGTTTGTGCAGCATCTCCATCTGGGGCATAGTTGCACAATTCCAGCACATCTAATTGCTGGTTTAAATCTTTAATTGCAGCAGACTCTCCATCTTTCTCACAAGTGGCTGACATCACATTGAAGTAAGTCAAATCAATCTTGTCTTTTTTGACACCTAGATCCAGATAGAACTGTATCATTGCTTCAGAAACCAATTTTTTGACATCTTCCACCTTTCTCATATAAATACGGTCAGGATAGATGCCTACCTTACCCTTTTCTTCTTTAGGTTTTGCAGGCGAAATGATTTCCGCATTCTCTTTCTCTGCTGTCTGGTAGATGCATTTCATCAAGTGTGAGAACATATAACTTGCTGCCCACAACTCTCGTGGCTTTCGCGCCATGCCCAATGTCACAATGATTGGGCCAATGTTTATTGCTGAATATTTCATGTTTCCTATATGTTACTTTTTATCTGCGTGTAAATATCTTCCAAAATATCAAAATATTCATGGTCATGGTAGTCTTCCTCTACATATGATGAAATATCAAAATTCATTGTCTTGAAGATGAAGTCAAAGAAAGATGTCGTAGAAAACTCCTGCGGAATATCAATACCAAAACTATGACGCCTACTCTTGCTGGAAATAAATACCTTATGGCATTCTTTGAAACCCTGCATATTTACCTTATCATCCTGCAAAAGCAAATTAATGGTATATATGCACATCTCATCATCAAAGACTGGCTTAATCAGAATTGGCGAAGACATTCTGTCTGCCAGAGGTTTTTCCTCCCTTCTCGGTTCTCTGAATCTTCTTTCTCTCTCATCCCATATCGCCGATTTCTTTTCAATTGAGTCCCTATAACTCATCCATTGCTCACTAGTTGAGAAACCCAACATATCTTTGATGTCATAGGTCTTAGGTTTTGATTCAACACCTATATTGTAAAACTCTTCTTTAATTTTTCTTTTATCCCATTTCGCATTGAGCTTCTGGTCTGCATATTGATATGCCAAGGACTTAAAATAGAAAAGAGTTTCTCCTTTTCCATTCTTTAGATTGATACCACTCCTCAAGGTCTTATAAAATAATTCTATATATTCAAAAAGACGTTTGTATTCGTCATCTATGTATTTCACATCATCCCAACTTCCAGAATCTATTGTAAACCTATACATAGATTTTCTTATCCTGTAATATGGATCAGATTTATCTATAGTGAAAGAACCAAAGCCTTTCGATTGTCTCGTTCCAAAATTTGTTTGGAAGAAAAAATCGTTGAGAAAATCAGGATTACTAATGTATTGGAACAAGCTATCATTGTTGACAAGTAGGCTCAGTAAAAGAGGTTCTAAAGTCGCCTGGAATTTTTTATATTCATTAGGATTTGTATAATCCGAGTCTAAATTAGCAAAAAACAAAGGATAAGTCCTAAGATCAAAGATAAGTTTATGATCTGATTTCCTCTCTTTTGCCAAATATCTGGTTTGACCATCCATTAAGAACGGCTTACCTTTCCGCTCATGCTTATTTTCGTACTTTTGTCTTTCATTAATAATCATAGTTTCCATCTCTTGAGCCTCAATCCTCATCTTATAGTCCAAGGCAGGATGGTCGCCCTTGCCGATTAACCATCCATTAGTCTTAGCTTGGGCTATACCTGCCTGATAGTTACCTTGACCAAGTCTCGTAAGTAGAAACCTGTCCAACTTCGGTTTGACTTCCGAAGCCCTAAGTGTTGCTCCCTCCTGATCATGTTGAAAATGAATCATGGGGGTGTGCTGTTTAAGTTTAATCTCTAATTTGTGCATAACTTTAACTCTATTTTTTATTAAGTTTCAATAATCTAAATAAAACAGGAATGCCTAATATTCCTAATACAATAACAGCAAGGGCGATGCCCATAACCTCTTTCCCAGAAAAGCCACATTTATATAATTGTCCAAGTCCAGCAAGTGAAGCAAAAATAGTAAACGGAATAATCAGACCTGCCATCAGATTTAACTTATAACTACGGTCTTCGATCATATTGTTGCTTTTCTCGCTTATCTTATTATGCAACTGGATAATTTGCTCCCTCAGAGTGGCCTCGTGGTTGTCTATATTCAAAGTGCTTCTAAGAAGAGTATAGAGTTCAACTCCCTGATCCTGGGATGTAATGTCTTTATACCAGAATCTGTTAACGAAATGAAGATATTGGTTACTCAGTTGAAAACTATCTTCGTATTGATCACTTTGCTCAGACAATTGTCTGACTTTTTTAGAGAACAGCACTATTGCAGTACGCTGGCATAATACCAGTTCTGCCATTCTTGTATAGATGGTCTCAAAATAATCTAACAGAAAATGAGGTGCAGTCTCTGTAGTCAAAGCTACTAAAGAATATCTCGACACTCCATACTCTGTTCCCCAAATAGGATGCTCCCATCTGGAATAAGTCTGTTTCCGAAGAAGGTCGCAATACATGTCGTCACCATTGCAAGTAGCATCTCCTCCATCCACAAAAACATATTTATACCAAAAATCTTCGCAAACATCACCCTCATTGTATTTTGAGCGGCTAAAGGATTGGCTTAATGGCTTTGCATCAGCAATCCGATTCATTTCCTTTGAGTTCTCATAATAGCAAAGGACAAACATCCTGTCATCAATGACTGGGGCAATATCGAGAGGACCCAAGATTGAGGTAATAAAATTCCCTGCTTTCCACGTATCATCGTATGTGAAATGAGAGAAGTCTTCCAGGAAAATGCTTTTGCCTTCATTGTCCAATATCTCTATTTTCTCTGCAAGTTCTGCACGTGGATGGTTGTCTTTTATTTCTGCATAAAAGGGAGGCATAACACGCCTACCATATTGATTGATTTTTAGAATAGAATCGGGATCTTTCTGTCGAATGTCTGTATTCAATAAATGGAAAGACAAGACCCCCAGACCATCATACAAATTGACATTAATGGCCTCTACATCCAATACGAAAGTCTGGGTATCCACAGTTACAGCATACTTCTCGCCACCCGCGAGTTTCCGCTTGTAGTGTTTTATGGGGCTATTCTCTGTTCCATTATCATACAAAATGTTGTGTACATGAGGATAAAAGTATTGTTTCTCGTTGAACAAGGCTATTTTGTCAGCCTCTGACTGCGGTTGAAATTCACGCATCCAAACTTTTTCGTCTAAATCACCATCTTTTGTGATTTCAAACGGGAACAAAAAGATATGTTTACTTATCGGTTTCATCTTTTTTACGATTTTTATGATATCTGTTGGGAGGGCATCTAACTTCGAAAGACCTGAATATCCATTTCCTACGCCACCATAGTATAAGTTTTTATGACTACAGAAATGTATTCGAAAGGAAGGGGCGATATCTCCATAGACACACAAACTGGTATCGGAATAAACCAGATATGAATGATATGGATATTGGGTAGATAAACGGTCAACAATGGGCGAGAATTTGTTAGAACTTGACTTCACAATAATCAATCCAGGATATGCGACGTCTGCATGTTCAAGTTCTTTCAGTGCCTCCTTTTCATCCTCGTCTGTTACGCCTTGAGTAGCCCTGTCTCTTCTACGAATATTATCTATTTCCTTTGCAGATGCTCCAAGATCCTTCAGGGCTGGGATGTAACCTTTGTCGTTAGCAGCAACCAACTGTTGAAAACGGTTTAATTCAACTCCCAGGACCTCTGCCACCTGTTCTATAGAACTGGGCTTACCTGCCCAATCATTGTGATGGTCTATCCGATGATATTTCAGTGGAAGGGGAATGTCTTCTTGGAGTTCTATACCATATATATTATAATCAGCAAATTCCGATAACTCATCCTGATAGGCACTCAATCGTGCATTGTCCCACTGCAAATGTTTATCCACGACGATACAGCCCTCCCTTCCTTCAAGCATTTGCTTGATGGTAAGCATCTCCAAATCGTAGCCGCCAAGGAGAAAGACTCTATGTGGATTCGTTTTCATTTGAATGGGAATATTTTAGTTATTCAGTCTGTTATTATTTGCAATCTTCGTTAATGTTCCATATCCTACACTGGAACTCTTGCCTATCCCAATATATTGCGGCAGGGTGAGATTCACCTTGAACTCTATATCGAAGGCCATCAGCTTGACTCCTTTATAGTGAGCAAGGCGCTGGGCTGTGACATCAGTGATATGCAGATCGATCTGCTGTTCTGCCCGAAAACCAATCTCCGTGAAGAATGACAGCAGATTGCCAGTCAGTTTTTCCTCCATGAAAATTATCCGCTGGGCCATCCCGTCAATAGTCTGATATTCCTTGTAGTTCTCTGAATTAAGCGGAAGCCAGTTGAGCAAACGGTATCGCCTTGGCTCTTCGCAAAAGTCAATATCAGTATTATAGGTGTCAATTGACTCTATTTGCATCTCAACGTCTCGATCACCTATTTTATAACGATAGTTACCGGTGTAGAACAATTCACTTATTGCCTTAATACCTTCCTTGACACAGACTATTGCGGCTTTCTTGTGAATACGCTTATACTGAATGAGGGGATAATGGTAGGACACACCGTTCTCTGTATGGTTATGGAACAGGATGTTCTTTTCGTTGAGAGATGCGACAACTGCCCCACGGAAGGGTTGGATTTCCTGTGGACTTATTTCATTGCCGAATTTTACGATCAATAATGGTATCTTCATCTTTAGTCATTGGTAATACGGTGCGAAAATAGTCATTATTTTCCTGATATGTTGCATTTACGCTTAATAATTACAATTTATTAGCATTTCTTCTAAGTGAGTGGCACACAAGTGCAAGGAAAAAGTTTTTGAAATGAAAAAACATCCGTCATCTGTCACTTTTTGGCATAATTAGCTGATATTATTTGGATTACAAGTGAGAGATAGGTATTTCATCTGTCACTTTCTGTCACTTTTGGGCGTTTTTGGGTTTGAAGGTACTTTTCTGATAGTTTGTCGGTAGGCGAAGGGTAGTTTGCTTACGAGTGAGCACCCTTTTGTCGGTATGTGATTTGGAGGATAGTGCCTGCAAAGTGGCAGTTTTTAGCCGAAAATCGAGCAAAATGGTGGAAAATAGTGACGGATAGTGACAGATTGATTCGCATTTTCAGTTAATTATAACGCTTATTTTCAGCATGTTAAAGACAAAGGTGACAGATGACGGATGAAAGTTGAAAATAATTTGGAGAATTGAAATATTATTCGTATCTTTGCAGGCAAAAAGTCATTGAAATATGAAGGTAACGATATTCAAACGCAAGGGAAACAAGGAAACCTTGGTAAGGGAAGAGCTCGACACAATCGTACAACAGATGGCAACGGGCGAGTATTTCGGCGAGGTCAAAGGGCTGCGCAATTACTGGCACCTGATGCACCCAACGAGGCTGGAGGATGGGCGATGCGAGACGAACTTCAATTATAAGCTCACGCTTCCTCGTATCTGTTTCGCAGCTGAGTGGCAGAAGCAGAACGAGGAACAGGTCATGAAGGCCTACAACGGTCTTATCGTGTTGGAGGCCAACAACTTATCCACCTACGACGAGGCCATCAGCCTGCGCAACAAGGCAGCAAGGCTTCCGCAGACGATGCTGGCATTCCTCGGAGCCTCGGGCTACTCGGTGAAGATCGTCTGCCGAGGGGAACTGCTGCCAGACAATGGCGGCGGAGTGCCCAAGGAAGAAGCCGACATCGAACGTTTCCACCTATTATTATACCGTACGGCCCGCCAAGCCTATAACGCCCAGCTCGACATCACGCTCGACGCACTCAAACCACTGATTTACAGGACGGTATACATCAGCGGTGATCCTGACATGACTTATCGCAAGAGTGCAGTTCCGTTCTATATCGACCTCAAGGAGGAGGAGCCCCCCAAGCCTGTGAGTCCTGAAAAAGCGGAACTCGACTATTATCTGATGCCTGGACGGACGCTGAAGCGCACTTGGGCACTCAACTACCAGTTCGTGCTGAACAGAGTGTTGGGCCACTATATGGATCTGCCCGATGAGGGTCGGGAGGCAGAGCTCATCATGCAGGTGGCCAACCTCTGCCTGACGGAAGGTATCCCCCAGGAGATTGGTCTGAAGTACACCCTACTCCACCCTGCACTTAACCACGATGAGCAGCTGGTGGAACTGACCTTCCAGAATGTCTACGCCATAAAGAACATGGAGAACTGGGCCAAGCGCAACAAGGTAAAGCCGCTGAAGAGCGTGCCCGAGGACACGCTGCTGATGATGAAGACCGACATCTTCCTGCATACCCACTACGAGATGCGGAAGAACGTGATGACCGGTGTGGCCCAGTACAGGCTGAACAATGGTGAGGATGATGAATTTCAGGATCTCGACGACGAGGCCCGAAACGAGATGACGATGAAGGCGAAGGAACTGGGCTTGAAGTCATGGGACAGGGACATCCAGCGCTTCATCGAGAGTCCGCGCATCGAGAAATACGACCCAGTGAACGACTGGCTCGACCATCTGCCGCAATGGGACGGTAAGGATCGTGTGGCAGAGCTTGCCGCCAGGGTGCCCACGAACCAGCCCCACTGGGAGGCGTATTTCCACACGTGGCTCCTTGGAATGGTGGCCCACTGGCAGGGGAAGCAGTCGCTGACGGGTAATGCGCTCGTTCCGCTTTTCATCGGTCGTCAAGGTTGCGGCAAGTCGTCATTCTGCCGCATCCTGATGCCAAAGGATCTGCGCGACTACTACAACGACCGCATCAATTTCAAGAACGAGACGGATCTGAACCTGGGCCTCACCTCGTTTGCGCTCATCAACATCGATGAGTTCGACAAGACGACAGCCCGTCAGCAGGTGCTGTTGAAATATCTGCTCTCGACAGCCGACGTGAAGTTCCGCCCGCCATACGGCAAGGCCTACAAGCAGTATCGCCGCTATGCCTCGTTCATCGGCACCACCAATCAGCCCAAGCCGCTGACAGACCCGACGGGAAGCCGCCGTTTCGTCTGTGTGGAAATCACGGACATGATCGACTTCAGCGACACTATCGACCATCGTCAGCTCTATGCCCAGCTGAAACAGGAGATAGCCAACGGTGCCAGATACTATCTGAACGACGAGGAGATAGCCCAACTGATTGAGGAGAACGAACGATTCCAGCGCATCGACTCGCTGGCAGAGATGCTGTCGGACCTTTTCCGCAAGCCAGAATCCGACGAGAAGGGCAAGTGGTGGTCTACAACCGACATATTGGATCTGCTGCAGCGCAAGTATGGCAAGTCGACGCTGAAGAACGTCACCCCCGAGAAAATCGGCAACACCCTCAGCCGCAACGACTTCCGATTCGAGAGCAAGCACACCAATGCCGGCACGAAGTATCTGCTGATAGAGAGATGACAAGGTTTGATGGCTACTAAATAGAAAGGTTTTTCTCAAATTAATCGTATTATTTGCATTTTATTTTGTACTTTTGTAGCCGAATTGAGGGTTTATGACAGACCAGGAGATTATAAAAGGACTGATAGAACGTGATCGGCACGTGACGAAGGATTTCTTTTTCGTCAAATGCAAGCCACTGTTCTATAGCATCATGAACATTGTATTCGACTACGAAGTGGAATACGATGAACTGGTCAATGAACTCTATCTTTACCTCATGGAGGATGATGCCATTAAACTGCGCAACTTTGAATATCGCAGTACCGTTTACCAATGGCTGAAGGTTCTTGCTGTACGCTTCTTCATTAAGATACGAGCCAGAATGATAGATAATGACAGCGATGAGCCTCCTTATGACAAACAAAGGCAAATAGCAGCACATGAATCAGATGCAATTGCAGAATATGACTTGGAGCGGCTCTTCGAGGCCATGCCAAATAAGAGATATGTTTTTGTCATCCGCCGGCTGATACTTGAAGACTGTGAAACAGAAGAACTGGCGCGGGAGATGAATATTACTACCGCCAACTTATACAATATAAAACGGCGTTCTATGGCTCAACTGACCCGTATCGCCCTTAACGACATCAAAAAATATGGCAGATAAAGACTTGATATCCGACGAATTACTGGCCGCCTATCTTGATGGCAACACCAGTGAAGAAGAAACCAGGCAAGTGCTTCAGGCTTTAAAGGAAGACAAGCAATTGCAGGAGGTTCTTAACGTCGCTCTTCAAGTAGAGGATGTAATCGGCCTTGCCGCTTCGCCAAGCGAAGAAGCATCGGTAATACCTCTACAAAGCGAAGTCTTGCCGATGCTTCAAATGGCGGCGTTAAGCGGGGAGAATGTTTGTGCCGTGCTATGCGAAATCTTCATCCTCCAACGCCATCATATCACCTACGACAAAGATAACCTGATCAATACTGCAAGAAAGAACGATTGGCTAAAACCAGAAGGCACACCACTCTATTGTCTCGGAAACCTGTTGGCTTATTCGGGATTGTTTGTTAGCAGAAGATATGATTCAACACTAGATGATATTCGTTGCGCACTTGAAAAGGATAACGACGTTGTCATTGGAGTCGATCGGGAAAAGCTCTATGCAGAGGAAATAGATTTGGAGGACTTGACCAACCATGCCGTTGTTGTGACCAAGATAGACGATAATACCATTACCATCTTTGATCCCTACGAAGATCCATACGTCAAGAAGGTGCCTGTTTCAGACTTCCTCAATGCCTGGAAAGAATCACATAACTACATGATTCAGGTGTTCCAGTCTGTAGAAGAATACGAACCACATCCTATTCATGTGGACTCCATCCCCCTCAATGAGGACCTTGAAGAACTCATAGAAGCCATTGCCGAGAATGCACATGAGATATGGGCAGAAAAGATGATTGAACGCGGATGGTCATACGGTAAGACAAGGGATGAAGAGAAAAAGCAAGACCCCTGTATCCTACCCTACACAGCCTTACCCGATGATGAAAAGGAATACGACCGTCTGATGGCCTACAATACCATTAAACTGGTAAAGAAGTTAGGACTCAGTAACCCCAAACACGACTGAACCGCAAATCAGCGATAATTTTTTTGTTTGACATGATAGAAAGGGCTGCCTCGGCGGCTCTTTCTTTTAGTATATATACGGTAAAAAAGAGATAATAATATGATAAACTTACAACAACACAGAGCCCATGGAGGAAGAAGTCTGCTGGATAATTCCATCAGGCGCTTGCTCTTTTCCAACCCTATGCTGAGTATTGACATATGCAGTAAAATCATCGACACATTAAAAGAAAAGACTGAGGAAGAAAAAGAAATGATACGTTCAAGCCTTCAGGAAAGTATCGCTATCTATCGGGAAAAAACTAAAGAATCAGATGGGGTGTCACATTATCAGGTAATCTGTGACCGGGCCAAGGAGCATATCCAGGAATGGGAGAGTTATTATGGGAAAGCATCTCTTGCGGATATTCTCTCTTTGATTGACTCAACCAAAATACAGTTAGAGGACATTGGGTCTGGTTATCTCACTCCAAAGTCTATCTTCGAGATGCTTAACGAATTTGTAGTAGGCCAGGAAGCTTATTCCAAAATACTCGCTCTGGTTGTATATACTCATATCTTAAGAACCAAGGAACAGGAAGTCAATATGCCGAAAGCCAACCTTTTGGTCTTTGGCCCTTCGGGGGTTGGCAAGACTTACGGCATACAGGTTCTCTCCAAGAAACTAGGCATTCCGTTTGGCATTGTCAACTGTAACTCAGTGGTGCCAGAAGGCATTGTTGGTGAGAAGTTCAAGGACAAGCTCACTCAGTTGTATGTCGAACTCGGCCATTTGGATCATGCCATCTTATACTTTGATGAATTCGACAAGTATTTCAAGAAAAACGGATCATATGATGATCGCCTGTTGGAAGAGCTCCTCCTGTTCCTGGACGACAATAACAACATCACTTTTCCTGATTCATTCCGAAACGACTGCAAATATAAGACCATTCCCGCCAGAAACATCACCTGCATCGTAGGTGGAATGTTTGAATCATTAAGAGAGGCTGCCGAAAAGAGGCTCTCTCTGAAGACCTTGGGTTTCAAGTCTGGTCTTCATGAACAAGTCTCAGAAAACAATCTCTATGAATTGGTCAACAAAGAGGATCTGAAGAAGGTGCTCAACAGCGATGAGTTATTTGGTCGTATCGGGCATTTCGTCAGAGTCAACAACCTGTCTGCAGAGGTTTTGGCCGAGATCTTACTTCAGGCTAGAGAGTCACCTTTGGATTATTTCCGTAACTACTTCGCCCATCACGGTATTCGTCTGATGATCACTGAAGATGGAGCGAACGAAATTGCCAATGCAGCCTACAATCAGCAGGTTGGGGTTAGAGGCTTGAAAAGCATCTTATGGCATATCATGGAGGACGAGATGCATCATATCGATGAGGGCGCAAGAATCATCCGTCTGGACAAAAAGTATGTTCAGAAACAACTTAACAAGAGGAATATGTCTAACATTTAAACACAATTGCTTATGAAGAGAAACTTATTTGATTACAGTTATTTCATCGAAGAAATGAAGATACACCCCAATAAGCCGAGAGACAAAGAAACCGTAATGAAGTACGAGAAACTATTCGGTAGTCAGAAAGGTCTTACGCTACAAGACCAGCCTTTCTATAAGGAGTACCTTTCATTGTTCAGAATACCTTTTAAGGTTTCTGTTCCTGAAAATATTTCGGATGATTTTGACTGGGATTTATTGTTCCGTCTGATCTTCGGATCCATATCCTCCAGTTATTCTTTGGACCTTAAAAGGGAGTGGAAAAAGAATCCGCAGTTAGATCCATTGGTTCAACTTTCTATTACTGTCAAATCAGAAGACAAGGATATCACCCGGGTCTTTGATAAACTATGGAGTTTCCAGATTCTCAGATTGTTTGAGATTTACGTGCTTGAGCAGTTGGACTTGGCCATCTTAGAGAAAGAAGAAGAAAAAAAAGATAAAATAGAAGCAGTCGAACGCGAAAAAGTGGAAAAGTTAAGAATCTACAGGAAAAAAAAGCTTTTGGTGCATAGAGAGGTCAGAGCCTATCAAGCATTAATGCAGCTTATTCCAACTTAAGAAACAAAACAGTATTAACAATTAAAAACATGAGGATTATGAAATTCTGCGATTTTTCAAAGATGCGTAACTCACGCATCGTTTACTACCTGAAGCAGGCAGGTAGCATTATTTTGGGCATATTCTTTCTACTGTGTTTCGTCACAGGCTGTTACAACATCTGCCATCGTCCATTCAGCGGTTTTGTACATTCCGTCATCCTTGACGATCGTTATGATTACTACACCTATAAGGATAAAATCAACGAGCATATCACATTCTATAGCAATGGAGCGCATGGCTATGTCAAGAGCAACTATACTGAGAAAAAGGTGCTCCGAGATGTCAAATGGGTCATTGCTTCTGATAACATAAACGACACACTGGCATGCTATGCCAGCAAGGGATTCCGTGGTTATCTCGATGTCCGCACTGGCCGTTCCGTCATTCCCGCTGATCGTTATACTAAGGCGTGGCTCTTCTCTGAGGGACTCGCAGCAGTCATGGAGAAAGACAGTACCATCAAGTTCATCGACACCCGTGGCCAGGTGGTCATCGATAAGGGTTTCCGTTATCCTGATTTCTCATACGGTTTTCTCTTTTATGACGGTCTTTGTGCCATGACGGATGCGGCAGGTAAGTGGGGCATAATTGACAGGAAGGGTGATTGGGTCATCCGTCCGGAATATGATGGAGCTGCACATATCAATTGCGGATACTGGTTGTTGAACAAGAATGAGCAGAGAGGTCTTTTCGACAAGAAAGGCCAACCCGTCATCCCGGTTGAATACCGTAATATAAGTGTGATGGAAAAAGGAATATCGGTCGTTCTTCAAGACTATACCATGCAGATGTTTAACTTCGATGGCTCCCTGATGTACCAATTCGTCGCTGGCGATATCGACAACATCTATTACACCACCACAGATGTGACGGAATCAGGAGAAGACATCAGCAAGCTAACACCATGTAAGAGCTATTCCACCTATGAAGGTCATTGCGGATTATTAAGTCCGGAGGGCAAGCCATTGACGAAACCAGAATTTACCTCTATCACCGGTCTTGGTCCCAATCTCTATTATTGTGTCTTTGACTTTACCAATACAGGTATCATCCTTGACGGTAAAGGCAATCTCGTGAATGAGTAACACATAATCATGTGTATCAAGGACGAAATGATATTGTCCCTCTCGACCCAACTTTGACTCCATCTGTCAAAGTTGGGTTAATGCACTATATTTCAGCAATTATTTGCTTAGTTAGAAAAAAAGCACTATTTTTGCACCCATAATAAGAAATTGAAGTTATGAGATCGTATAAAATTGTGATTGTAGCCAGTTGCCTTTTATTGCTGTTTGCTGCCTGTGGCAACAATAACGGCATTAACATCACGAGTTTCTTTGATGATTCGGATGATATTCAGTCCAAGGAGTTCTACGAAGGTCTCCTGGAAAAGTTCTGCCAGGACTACTACGACGATCTTTATCACGATTTCTGGGGCACCAGATCATATATTCCCGGTTCCTTAAAAGTAGATAGTGTCCGGCGGAGTGGTGAAAGAGAAGTGATGGTATATGGCACTCACGATTTCGAAGGTCGTTTTGGACATGACCGTAAAGATTATAAATATAGAGCCAATGTTTACGAATCAAAAAAGAGTACCAACGACTATATTGTTACGTTTGAAAAGGAAAGTAAGAAGATTCTTAGTGGGAGATCATATACAGAATCACGCACAAAGACTATTCATTATGAAAAGTAGCCACATCATATTTCTTTTCGTCTTGAGTTGTTGCCTAACACTCGTTGGATGTTCATCGAAATCGCCATCCAAACAGGAGCGGCCCAAAATTGCCGTCGTGTTTGGTGGAGGCGGTGCAAAAGGAGCTGCAGAGGTCGGTGCACTGAAAGTCATAGAGGAAGCAGGTATCAAAGCAGATTATGTCGTTGGCACCAGCATGGGAGCCGTCATTGGCGGTCTATATGCTGCAGGTTATTCTGCAGAAGAAATTGAGAAGATGTTGCTGAACGAAGATTGGATGTGGCTCTATGATGGTCGTAAGATGCTTCAGTTTAGTGACAATCGATCCACGATAGGACTTGTGAGAGGTCCTTATTTCAGGGAACAGATCGACAGAGTCCTTTCGGAAAGGGGAGCCCATCTTTTCCGTCATATACAGACACCTTTTGTTTGTGTAGCCACCGATATAAGCAATGGTGACTTCATAGAGAAAGACATGTCTGAAGGTGTTGTTGCTGAAGCAATCCGTGTTTCTATGGCCTTCCCCGCTCCAGGCAATGCACCTATCGACATGGATGGAATGTCATTAGCAGATGGCGGTATCGTCAACAATTTACCAGTTGATGTAGCCAGACGCATGGGCGCAGATGTCGTGATTGCCATCGATTTGGAACAGGGAGTCAATGACTTTGATCTTGGCCTTCCCACGTTAGGAATCCTTACCAAGTGGATCAATACCCGCCCGGATATCCCCCGTCGACTTAAGAATATTGATGATGCCGATATTTATATCCACCCCGACCTTAACGGCTTTAACATCACAGACTATGAACCCCACAGTCTATCGGTGATGATAGACCGTGGGGCTCAATCAGCAATGGAGCACTTTGACGAACTAAAAAAGATCGCTAGTGATAAGTAAGTGAGGCTTTCTATTCGTGATGTATATTTACAGACTTATCTATCACACGAACAGAATCACCTTCTATCTCAGCAGATATGCGTCCTTCAAATTTGGGGCCATCAACTACAAGCACTGCAGAATCTGACATCTCAGGCAATTCCCATCCATTCTTATTTGCTAATTCCTCTACTTGAAGCTTCCATTGGCCGAATCTCAGCATATCCTTAAACCTGTCAGACTGGACTTTAGAAATCTCCTCTTTAAGAAAGGCGATTTCTTCATTCTTTTGCTTGATGACAAGAATGATAGCGCCTATAGCTATTCCTAATAGGAAAGCTAAGACAACAGAAAGTATTTTAAATGATTTCATATTTATTTCTTCTCTTCTTGAGATTCTTTTCCATCAGTAATACTTTCTGTGATTCCTTCAACGGCTTCCTTAAGATCCGTTGCAACATTTAAACCAGAACTCCCGATACTGTCTGTTCCAAAAGGAGGCATATTAGAATTTGAGCCAAAGAGTTCATGCAGGAACCCCCAAATGATGCCCACCCACTTTGCGTAAGCCTTTCTTGCTCCTTCGATTGCGTCCTTCCCGGTATCTTTAACTTTAATAGCCATAAGTCTGCCTTGCAATTCACCGATCTGTTTTGATTCTTCTAAAGAATAATCATACTTGTCAATTTCTGCCATCAGATCGTCATACTCTTTATTGACATCCTTCCACTCTTCTTCAGTTAATTCCGGGGCTTCCTTCTCCACCTTTTCAACGAATTCCTTAAGATTGTCAAGAGCCCGTTGTTTTCTGTCACAAGAGGCAAACAAAAGAATACAGAATAGTGCCGTGATTGTTAAGTAAGTAATCTTTTTCATAATAACAATAATTTTTGATATACACTATAATTAATATTAGTACAATCTATTTTATGTTTCTGCCACAATATCAAGGGAGTCCTCATAATCACAGGGAATACCTATGCGTGAAAGACCGCCAGTAGGTTCGCACATGGCATAGTCTTTAAAACGAGGCGAATTCAATGTTTGATATTTCTTCGAGAAATTATAATTCCGATTTCTGACATTGATGAGAAGAAATGCATGGGCAGTACCTTCGACGGTTTTCTTGTTGGTCGTAACATATTTAACATCCAGGCCCACGGTCTCAAGCAAACGATATGCCAGTGCTGACTTACAATCGCAGTCGCCATATTCGTCATAAAGGAGTTCTGAAGGGAATCTGACATAATCCGCTTTGGCATTAATGCCGACACCACCGATGTCCATTTGAAAATGCAAACAATGACGGCAGAAATGCACAAGTAACTCTAATAGTTCAAAATCAGCCATATTATATCGTTTACAAATGTCGCCCGCGCTCTCGATGACACTGCGAAGCGCCCTATCTTCCATGTCTTTTGAAGTCTGGGGGCCTTTCAGAACTTTTGGAACCTTTTCTTGGAATGTTCCATGTTCATTCCTAAATGGATTCTCTTTCCTAACATATTCATCAGGATTATCAAAGTCCTCCTTATAGAGTTGCACTTCCGTGACATTGTCCATATCTTTAATCCCGAATGATTGCTCTAATCTCCATGTGAATTTCTTCGTCACCAAAGTCTTACCTGGATCAGGGACGAATTGTTCGGTATCGCCTTGACCTTGCTCTTGAGTCTTAACCCTAACATCTTCGGAGTCATCAGGATGAAATAAGTTCCAGATATTATCTGTAGGCGATTTGATTCTCCAATCCTTATCTGAATAAAAAATAAGGTTGAGTAAAGTTCCTACAGCAACAACGACAACCAGAGGCAGTAGGGCAAACGAAAGAAATATAGAAGCAATACATCCTAAAATTGAGACCACTAATAGGATATAGTTCCATTCGCTAACGCCAGTATTTCGACACAATGATTCAATCCACAGTGCAGCAGGTAAATTACGACTTCTTCTGTCCTGATCTATGAGGAACAATGTCCCCCATAGAATCGGATACAGTAAAAAAAGTCCCAAGATGAAGAGAGAGGATTCGGAATCGATCAAAATTGTCATTCGAACGATCATTAGGATGATGACATACAACAATGTATATACCACTGCTGCAGGGTAAGACATGTTTATGAAAAACCTCTTTTCCATCTCTATTTATACCACTGTATTAATAGTGTTTTCATCCATCTGTTCTGGGACATCTCCAATTTTCCACCCTTCACTAGTTGCCTCACAATATGTATACTCTGGATATTTTGCTAACTTTTTAAAACGGTTGTATTCATCCTTGAAGATGATTGCAGCATGACTTGGTTGGTTGGAGCCCTTATCACAGATATCCACCAACTTGGCATCTATACCAAGTTTTTTCATTAAACGGCAGGCCAATACTGACTTACAATCACAATCACCTTCCTTATCGTAAAGTGTTTCTGCGGCAAAACGGAAATACTCAAGATGTTTTTCCTTATTTTCATCCTCCATAGCAAATTGATTAATGGGAGTAGAGTTTTCATCCACAACATACTGAATATTATATTGACTAAAAGTCAAAAGTAATTCAGGGACTTCGTAATCAGCCAAATTATATTTACTAGCCACATCAATAGCACTATTAACGATTTTCTCAATAGCAATGGCTTCGCTATTTTCATCATTGGTATCGGGACCTGTTATGACTTTTGCTGTTGAACTAGACAGATCATTTGCAGCTAAAAGCCAATTCTTATTTCCATCTGCATCTTTGCCATAGAATGGATTCTTCTTACGCATGTCTTGCTCAGGATCTTCCCAGTCTTCCTTGAACAATGTAATCTTAACATTGTCTTCAGGTGTCGTGTCAATACCCCATTTATCCTTCATTTCCCATCTGAATTCGCGTTCAATAGGAGTCTTATTATTGGGATTGTTAGGATTGTCAGGAATCTTTTTGTTCTCATCACTATCACCTTCAGCATCTTGCGTTGCGGCTTTGATTCTTACATCTTTAGACGTATCGTCATCAGGCCTCCATTTTACTGCAGAGGGCGACTTCACTTTCCAATCTGCATTACTGCCAGCAAATAGATTGATTAATACCGAGACCATAATAGCAAAGAATAATGGTCCACATATATAGTACTTATTATCTATAGCCCACATGATGAGAGATGCTATCAGTACCACGACAGAAATGCCCAATAACGTATAGTTCCATGCAGAAACGCCTGTATTGGTATTGATTGTCTTTAAAACTGTTGCAAAAGGTAGGTTCCTACTACGGCAGTCCAAGTCAATGATATGAAGCAATAGCCATATAGTTACATATAATGCCAATAATGAAGGTATCCATGTCGCGGCATTCATGTCATCTTCAACCGAACCGAATACTTCAAAAAAGCATAATAATATGAACAAGACGTAAAGCGCCGCATAGAAAAGAACTGCGGGATAGGCCACTTTCAGGAACTCCTTGAAGTTGAATACCTGTCTTGCTGCTGTATCCGCAAAATCACCAAGTGCATGCTTGTTTTTAAACACCCGTATCAAAAACAATATGACAAACAATGCAAATAGAACTGCTGTAATAATCCAAATCAAAATCATAGCTATGTCCTCCTATGCAATGGGTTGGTTATAAATGTTGACGAAACGGTAGTTTTGAGCGAAATAAGACCTAAACAACTGATTAAATCGCCCTTCATCATCTATTTGCATGTCGTTATGTGCGTCAAACGACCAGCCAAGATCTTGTAGCCCTGATAGAGGTTGTATGTGAAGTTGAGTGACCAGGATGTCTGGAGAATCAGGATGATTAGCTTTCTCGGTTCCTAAATCATCTATGGGAACAACTAATTTGTACCGTGCATTATGTTGATATGGAAACTGAGGTGCAGCAGCCTGGAATTTGTTACACATTCTATTCTGGTCAATGCCAGAACTCTTGATGTGGATATTAATCTCTTGTTGTAGTGCTCCAAGATTCATTGAACACATTTTTGCATGGTTCGTTAACCAATTATGTAAACCTGCATTATTACCGTTGTCAGCAATCATACTTTCGATGCAGAGATTACTGGTAATCATGATGTCTTTGGAATATTTGAGAAGAGCTTTCATACTCGGTTTAATAGCACTCTTTCGTAAGAGATCACCGAATGGGAAATTGCCCTCATCAGCCAATTTGAATCCAGTCTTGATGCCTTCTTCTACAACGGTTTCAATTTGTGCATTTCGAACATCTTGAACTTGTTGAAGTGTTCCTCCTGTTGATTCTGCCAATTCTCGCAAATAACTCTCGTTGCCTCCTCCAATATAAATGACATCCACCACACATCCTAATTCAAGGATCTTGCGCTTGGCCTCTTCTGTGTCAAAGGGACAACCATCGCTGATAATAATCAGTTTACCTAAATTGATCTTTCCTTCTTCATGAGCCTTTTTCAATAACTCAAAAGCTGGTACATAGGCTGTACCACCCCCACAGAACACTTCTGCTTTGTCCAGATCATTATCAACCGTGTCGTCCAAAACTGCCCGATCAGCAAAAGCAACCCATCGGATTTGGTCACTGAATTTCTCTTTCAGCGTTTTAACGGCCTCTTTCAAATCCTCATGAGGCTGTCCAGACATACTACCAGAAACGTCAAGCATTAAGACTGCACTTCCTGCAGTTTTAAGTATCATCTTTGCCGGGTCAAGATTTTCCTCCATCTGTTGGGGGACAAAAGCCGTTTCTCTCATTAGTTTGCGGATCAATAGCATCTTGTCAGCGTTGGTTAAATCCTTAATGCTCTTTGGCTGGGGTAAGCCTAAAGCTTCTGCTTTCACATTGAAGTTAGGAACTGCGTTTAACAACGGGATTTTGTCAAATTCACCCGATGTCATAGCGGCAGCTTCTTTCACTTCGCCTTCATAGCGCCCAACTTTTTTCACTTTATCCTTTGTTTCAATCTTTAAATTGTCTGAAATCAATGGCTGGAAGTCTTCGAAGGGCTTGAAGTGGAATTCTTTAGGAACAAACACACCAAGATTGTTGCGCAACATGGCCAAACGCTCTTCATAATTCCACTTACAATAATCCTTGATGTCATTCTGCGATTTACGAATGGCTTTTTTGTATTGCATAAGAAGTCTCTCGTTCAGTTTGTAGAGACTTATGCCAACATATCGTTCCTGTAAACTCTTAAGCACATTCATATATCTTCGATAGACTAAGAAATAGGCCACGATAGGAATCGCAAACAAGATTGCTGCTACGATTGGATGGGAAAAAATGAAGAAAACGCCAAGGATAATACTTAACAGTAAGGCTCGGCTGAACATAGAAAGCATAAAGACAGGATGTCTCCGAAGTTTCTTATCCAACTCCTCCAAAACATTCTGTTCTGTCACGGCAGTATTACCCAATTTGGCTGTCTCAAATGCTTTTTCATATCGTTCTGGAATCGGCAAAGGACAAACGGTTAAACCGTCCTCACCAAGTATACTGATATCTTTTGTCTCTCCAATACTTTTCTTGGAAGCAAGAATCTCTGCTTGTTTGGCAACCTCTATGGCTTGATACATGCTACAATGGACATCTGGCTGTTCATCGTCAAACACGCCAAAGATACCATCTTCCACTGCTGCAGACTGCTCTTTCATCCATGTTAATTGATTCTCCGACAATTTTTCTAAATAGTCATGCTCATAAATTGCAAGTTCCAGTCTGACTTTATTCACCAATTTAGCTTTTAAGTTGGCAATATAACCATCCTTACTGTCAAAATAGAGTTTCCACACCTCTTTAACATTGATGCTGCCAGGCTTGATTGGCATTGGAATCTCGAATTGTGATGTATCCAAACTTGGCATCTTAACAGATAGATGGTTATAGAGTTTCGTTACATCAAGTTCGTTATTCTTAAAGGTTGGAATGTTTTGGGCACGATCTATTGCTGAATCTTTGTCATAAAACTCCTTTTCTTGGCTATTGACAAATGGCTCAAGTAATGTATGCCCCATCAAGAAAGCTTCACGATCATTCTGAACCTCACGTTCGAAGAAGATTCCACTGGCCCCTGCATTGAGGAATGTTGGTTTATTATCGCGATTTGAATAGTCAATAAGAACAGGATTATTATGGGAATCTTCAAATGAAAGATGCAAAGAAGCTAAAGCCATGTTATTAATGGCTTCATTCCTTTGAGAAAAAGGCTTTTCAAAAAATAATACATGATCAAACGAATTCCATGCATTCTGCATATTATGCAGTTGATTCAAAAATGATTTTTCTTCTGCTTTTAAATCAGTTCCATTAGCCACCTCCTCCCGTCTATACAACATACCATAGAAATAAACATTTGGCGTAGGATTCCAATGCTGCGGTTGTTGTGTGTCGTATCTAAGGCTAGTTGATAACGGCAAGAAGAATCTGCGCGTACTGATAGTATTAGTATCACCCATCAGTATTACGATAATTCTATTGAATTCATTTTGATCCGCAAAGTCGTATTTGATCATCCCATTAATAGGATCTATCAAATGATCAGCCTTACGGACTGCGCCATACACTTTGTTTCCAATATCTTGCGCAGTAATATTACTATCAATAGTTAAATCTAAATCTTCTGGGGTCGATATAGAAAACCACGGTTCTTTTTTTCCAGTTGGATAGTTGGGATCTTTCTGGTTTTCCAGAAACGCTTTCCAATATGAATCGTAGAACGCCTTGACGGCGTTCTCCGATTCTGTAAGATCAATAATCCATAGAGCATTCATAGACTATTAGTAAAAAATATTTTTTGAAATAAGACTAAATACATTATTAACGACTTGATACCAAACATTTTGATCGGATTGCAGATTTTGGAAGGTTCTTGTAAGCATCTCGATTTTTTTGCAGAAACGATTCCAAACTTCTCCACTTCCATTGTAAGTATAAGAAGCATTGTAAAATAGTCTTTTAATATCATCTTTTATGTTCTGAGTCTGTCGATCAAATACATTTCCAATTTGAGAGAAATAATCTTCACTATAAATACAATCCTCATAGTTAATAATATTTCTCCAAATATCTGTTAAACAGCTGGCAGTAATTTCTAATGTACGCTTTTGATTTCTTTCAAACCCAAGATGATTATTAAAGACAACAATCTTTTCAAAATCAATTGTAATTTTACCAAATGCATTAATACTGACAATTGGTTTATATCCATTTTCAATATTAGTGCTTTGGCCAAAATTCATTGAACCTGGCATCGGCATGCCGGGCTGCTGTCCTGGCATCGGCATACCGGGCTGCTGCCCCGGCATTGGCATACCTGCTTGCTGTCCTGGCATCGGCATACCGGGCTGCTGCCCCGGCATTGGCATACCTGCTTGCTGTCCTGGC